>Ga0123352_10005145_pt1 | contig 19557 bp, 10 predicted proteins | sample TergutLab28metaG_FD_89700 | JGI IMG/M metagenome (GOLD analysis project Ga0123352, IMG submission 89700) | Labiotermes labralis P1 segment gut microbial communities from Petit-Saut dam, French Guiana - Lab288 P1 | ecosystem: Host-associated > Arthropoda: Insects > Digestive system > Gut ... | reverse complement strand
TTTTTTTTTTTTTTATTGTGTGTGTGTGTGTAGTGTATAGTGTCGAATGTTTTTGTATGTATATATATAATGTTTATATATATATATATATATATATATATATATATATATATATGAAAAGCGACGTGAAGACATCGCGACGCTAATCTTGTGAAACTGAGGAATACCTTGACAGAACTTATTCAGGATATTAATGCCCTTCAAAAAAATGTCTCAGTTGGTCATGATAAGGCCCTATCACACGTTCGCGGAGAAGCGGGATCGAAATTTGCATAATACGGATTGTTGGTGGCGCACTGTGGGATTTTATGTGAGTGTTATGGCAGATGGTTATTTCCTATCGCGTAAATTTGGCCTGATCACAAAATAAAGTGTACTTAAAAAGCGGACATTTTTACAATATAACGACATGTATTTGATCGAGCGCTGTAGTTCTCGTGTTGGAGAGCTTGCACATGGTGCCAGAGGTACTATGCAGTTCGACCAGAAACCTCACCCATTTTCCTATGAAGTTTGAAAAGAGAGGGTAATATTTTTTACTCAAACCGAGACAACCTGGCTGTGGTAGTTCGCGCAACGTGTTGTAAACACTGTTCCTGTAATTATAAGTATAAAGTATTGTACAGTACCTAATGATGTGCAGGCAGCTTGCCCCTCAATTTATGGTTTACCTTATTTAAAGTTCATTCCGTGCGTTTTTAGATCAATGTATTCAATTAATTTTACTAATCAAATTCATAGCATTATTTATATGGAAATATTAAAGACGTATCTCCGACATGTTTCGGGACAGGTTTAAAACAAATTACCAGGTGATGAACTATTATTTACAAGGTTCTTAAATCTATAGTAGCTTCACTGTTGAAATTTTTGCAAACCTTTGCAAGTTGTACCTTTTATACCTAATCGACATCGACAGTGGAGCACTACAGACTGTAGAACATTGCAAATAATAGCTTATGGGTTTTAAACCTGACATTTTGTGTTCCCTGAAGATGGCACACCTATACCGAAAGATGTCGGAGATACGTTTTTAATATTTACATGTAATTAATATCGTGCATTTGGTCGGCACAAGAAAACTGAGTGTGGTTTTTTCCTGTTTTAGAGTTGTTGATAGCATTATTTGTGTTAAGAAAAGAATGACGAACCTCAAAAATCAGTTATACAAAAGAACAAAAGAATGTTTTATTTGTTGCCCATTCTTTTCTTCGGTGCCTGCTCTTTGACGTTGAAACGTGTGTTTCGTAAGAGTGAGAAGTTCTCCGTTGTTACAAAAAAGTATAAATTATTGTTCTTAAAATGAATAGTCCTAAATTAAATGTTTATGTACCAAGGGATGCTTGTGTTTAAAAACCCAAAGGGGATATTTGCACAAACTAAGAAACCTGCTAACTTATGCCTACCTCATAAGACGAACTTTGTTAAATACCGCGGTTTCAGCTGTGGAATGTCTTTTTCAGAGTAAAAACCTTCTTCGCTTTTAGAAACATCCTTTGAGCTCTGAGAAGGGTACGAGATTAATTGCAAAGATATTGCTGTCTCACATTACGACAATAATTTTAGGTGCACAGAGCTGGTGTTCTCGCTGCGTTCCGAAGTCCCGTAACAAAAGAATCTCCAACTTCCAATTTTATAGAGTCAGAATGGATGCTTTCAGCATTCTTCTTTCGGTTACACTAAGGTTTTTTTCTGATATAGATAGATAGGCATATATATATATATATATATATATATATGTGTGTGTGTGTGTGTGTGTGTATAAATGGCGTAGGCGTTATAGTAAAAAATTTTATTCCTTACATTTATAAAATTATTTTCAATAACAGGGCTGAGGAAGATATGTGGACCTAGGAGAAATGAAGTGACTAAGTACTAAAATTAAAAAAAAAAACTTTTTTAATGATAATGAGTTTGGTGAGTCCTGTAGAACATACAAATGAGAAACTCGTGCAAAATATGCCCTTATATTGTGCTAGTGCTATATTTTTTCTTTTGTTTAACTATTAAATATCACTTGTAACGTTTGTGAATACCAAAAAAAAAAAAACTCTTTCCATTCTGTCATTTACCAAGGTCTATGGTCACCAGTATAAATATAGACTGGGCAGTGTTATGTGCAGTGCTGTACTTCAGAAGTTGTACTTGATGGGTGTCAATAGAACTAACGAGAATACTCTGAGATTCGCTATATGTATATAGCCTAGCAGTACGAGCTTGGGAAATTGAATTTTCCAAAGAACACGGCAGATTTGACTGATGACAGAGAGAGCGAACATTGGAGAATAAGAGTTTGGGGCTGTCTTTTTTATGCTGTCGGCGTAGAACATTGTTATGGCCTGTTTCGATACATTTGGCAAATCGTATAGTTGAGGCCAAGATTCATGCTGCCTTTTCCTAGTTGGAACTGCTGCATTAGAACTGCCATAGAAATTTGGAGATTCTACGCCGTGCCGAGTGGTGCATAATTACTTTTATTTCTAAGTATTGGATATTATTTTCTTTATTTTATTTTCGAGATTATGTATTAGACGAACAACACGAAGGAGGTTTAAAGAATTATTTATATTTGTTTTTAACCATGTGTTTAATTTGTTGTATTTATATGCAAGTGGGCGGAATAATTTTCGGAACGATATTTTTCGTTATATTCTTTTGCCTACAGTTAGAATTGAGACATTGCCTTTTATGTTTTCCAAGTTTTCTAATTTATTATTTGGATAAGCACAAACAACAGGGTCTTTTGTATGGAACAGTTGAGCTTTTCGGTGTCACTGCCCATACACGACAACAAAGAAAGTCATTGAATTTTCCCATATTTTGAAATGTACTGAACTATTCGAGGATTCAAACCAAGAGCTTATAAATATTTGGCTAGAAGGCTTGAGTAAAAGACGTACAAATAATTACGACGGATAGTATTCTGTTTAAGTTACTCAAGGACAAAATTTGATTTTGTTAATGCTTGAAGTTTTCACATTTAATATGCATTTTCCCTTATTATAAAAGCTACTCTTGGGAGTGTGATTTATCTTGTTAGTTGAATAAATTTTGTAACCGATTGATATCAGTTTATGTTACACAAGTTATGTTGAACTTTGAATTAGAAATACAATTTTATATAGACAGGAATAATTAGTGTATATTTTCATGTTTCGCTAATGACTGTCTGGTGTGTTGTTTACATGCATGTGTAAACATATTCACTAGATTAACTACAGATAATGTTTGTACAGTTCCAGTTACTGGTGTGGTGTTCACTTGCAGCTCCGAATACTGCGCCTGGTCATATTGAGTGCAAGCCAAGGTGAAGGAAAGTATAACCTAAAACACAAGTTAGAAGTGAAATAATGTAGAAATTTATACATTTACATTTCACAAAAAAACATAGCTGACGTGTGTTTATTGATAATAATAACCTACAACATAAAAGTGTAAAAATAATTGTTTAAATGCAGCACTTCGATGTGTTAAGTCTAATTTAAGGCGAGAATAAGTTCGTTCAAAAACGCAACAATAAAAACACGCTAATTTCGGCAACACGTACTGTTGACATGAGGGATCGGAAAACTTCTGGCTCTTGCGGTTTGCATCCGACTTTCGACTGCATGATTCAGACCGCTTACATAAGATGCATTGAACAAGATAAAGATGGACTTCTCGGGAAAGAAATGAGAGAAATTGGGGTGACATTTGTACAAACCCGATGAATTTTGAATTTATTTCGCAGAGGTGATATGACATAACTGTATTTATATAAAACATACTATTACAGAAAGTGTTTAGGTCGGCCTCGTGAACAGGCATTTTAACAAATTTATTGCACAATATCATCCTATTTCTTGGTGTTTTTTATGAGACTGGGTGTTCGTGGAAAATATGGGAATGTGTACGTTTGACACTTGGTGGTAACGTGTGATGCAGAACTGCTCATTAAGGCGACAACAACGTTTAATTGTTCGAATGTTGTGGAAAACAAGTCTCATTCACAGATATAAGTGCTGCCAACTGATGTTAACCTTTTTTGTTCTCGAAAGCTTAGATGGCGTTGAAATATATTTGGTGTGTGCCCATAAAATGGATATATAATTCCTTCAATACAAGCATATTCAGAGTTTTATTATTTGTTAATGCATTGGAGCCAGATCAGTGACTGCGACAATAAAATTTTTGGAATAACTTGTTTCTTTCTTCCTGTTGTGACAATTTCCAAGTTTTGGAAATTTCTATTTTGTAGCTGCTTAATTACGCCAGCGATCTTGTCCTTCAACGTCTGCCATTAACTTAGTGAGGTGAGAGAGTAGAAAAATGTTTAGGAAGATGAAAATTGGTTCATATTTTCTTCAGTAATATATTTGTGCTGCAGGCTGTTTGAAAAACCTCACATCACAAATCATGTTACAGGGTAAATTATTTTCCTGAAATTTCGTATTGAATACATTACGATAACTTATTGTTCCACAATGTATCCTAGGGTCACTGCCTGTTTCTCACCAGATAAAAGTGGTAAAGAGTTTGTCCTGTTTCCGTCACGCAAATACGCTTTACATTTCACGCAGAACTTCCATTCAGCCATTTCGTGATCATGCAATGCACCATGAGCGTCACCAAGAAATACTATTAATTGCGCAGCATCTGTGACGTCATTGGTTCATACCCTTGCCAGTGTGTAAGAATTAAATGGCTCTGCCTGCAGTTTATGTTAAATAAATACAAAAATAAATTTCATCCTCGTTCTTCAAGTTCCGGCAGAGGCGAAAAACTTAGAACCCTTTGTTCTTCTATGGACACATTTCTTAAGCTACAGCTAACGAACAAAACTTCACAAATGAAGGCTTTGTAATAGGCTTGCTTTCTTTTACATTTATTTCCGCTCCATTACATATAGAACAAAAACATTTGATTCACTGTGAATGTTTTTTTTTTTAAAGATGTCGTTTTGACTGATCAAAGAAGGTTTCAACTACCATATTTTGTTTTTCTAAGTCCACCAGTCATTTCCTTAAAATTTACTTTATTCTTTTCCTAGTAATCATAATTGGTATCTTATTCTTTCTTACGGTAACTCTTCTCTAACAGATCAACCACTTTCCCTGCACTTCCAGTAGAATGTGCTTCCTTTTTCATTAAAAATACCCTCTTCCGCGTCAATATTCAGTTTCTTCTATCTCATGTTTATTATTACATTGTAACATTAATGTAACGCAAGACCTTCATATTTTATCCAAATTTATACACAGAATACGAATGTACAAAAGTCTTCTGCCTCACGTGTAATGTAGGAATTATTCTATACTTAGCCAGAGATAATATGGTACTTCCCTTTATTGAATGTAGCCCTTAGCGCTTGATAATATTTTGCTTCAGACTGCCCTACCACCCTACTCATTTCTGTACCTTATATTATTCCATTTATTTCGTTCATGAGTTACAGTATTTCAGCTGACGTCTGGGGACCACGGTGGCACAGTGGATAAAGTGCTGTGCTACAAATCGGAAGGTCGCTGGTTCGATCCCAGCTGGTGTCATTGGAATTTTTCATTGACATACAAATGAGTACCAGGAGCATTTTCTGGGGGTAAAGGCTGTCGGAGCTTAAGGCTAACAACCTTACCACCATCCTGTGCCATTGTCATGAAATCCCGGAACCTTAACTTCCTGGAACCCTCTGGGCCACTCCAGGCCTGTAATGGGACTGCTTTACCTTTCTACCGCCTATCTGGTATTAGCTCAACAAAAATATGCTATAAATTCACGATGTATAATAATAAATACAATAATTCCCATTTAATGCCGATTTTTCCCTCTAAATGTTAGAGGAGACCAAGTGATACTGACTCGCTTGGAAGCTCCAGTGTAGCGGGAAGAGGTTTCTAATTAGGGTCATGTGGAACAAAATCTAGTCATATATTCAGAAATTCCTTTGCAGCTTTAAACCTGCTACAAGTTTCTCTGTGATACTCCTCAGTGCCTTGTGCGCTGCTCTCGTCAGAAGCCTTGTATAACGAACAAATCAATTTGCAACTACATTGTTCCCCTGTCTCTCTTCATGCCATGTAGTTAATTATATTGCCAGTTCAAACGTGATGAAAGAACATCATTCTCAAAGTATGTTACATGCACTACAAAAGTGTTTGTTAAAATACCGGATATTTTAATTAAGTATACAAATTAATTGGAATAATTTGATGATGTGAGGAAGCTTTACGTACTTTAAAGTATTTCTGTACAGAAATAAGCGTTCCTGGTATCACTATGGACCTTTCTTTAGAGTATTAAAAGGGAAGATATTACTTTCTGTAAAGCATCCGATGATGACGATGCGTGGAGCAAATTGCTGTGTTGATAACACTGTGCATTTGTATTCAGGGTGCTCACGGTTCGAGTCTCGGCTTCCTGTGGTTTATCCAACCGTAATTTTCTGTATTTTCCTCACACATTTTGGATGAGTCCTCGGACATTACTTCCAAGTATGACACGACCACTTCTGTTCATTTATGTGCTTACTCTGTATTCATGATCGCATTGTTATATAAATTGACGATGTGTAAAATATGATGTTTTTAAAACAGTGTCATTAAATAACTTAAGAGTTAAATATAATTGGGGAAAATAATTAAATCAAACCAGTAACAAGTGAGTTGCCGTCTGAGACAAGTGCTATTTTCGACCGCTCGAAAATTGGAATTGTCCTCAGAATTCCACTTCTTTTATGAATATATTTTCGAAAGGGTTCTGTGTTTTTAATCAGTCTTTAGGTATAGTCACTGCGATAGGCGAATTACCTCGCCAAAGAGTCCTGTCGAATGTCTGAAAGAGTTTCGTTGTTTCTGAAGTTAGCTGTGAACTGCAGCAGACCAGAGAACCCAACCTCTAAGAGACGAAAAATAATTTTGTATAAAATTGCATTCTACTTTTCGTCTACTATAGATGAAGCGTACGTATGAAATTACGCTTTATCTCTTTATGTCAAAGAAATACCCACCCGTTTTCTGGAGTGTCTGAACCTGAAATATGGCTGTAGAAAGCTGAAATCCAGCCTCTTATCTGACAGCAAGCTCCAGCCGTTCAAATGGCAGTTCTGTCATGAACAGTCCTCAAATATGAGTTTAAATTTGTTTGATTTCCTGGAAGTTCCCCTAAATATATCATGTATTTTATTTTGCATGAGTAAGAGTCGCCAGAGGGACCATTGACATAAGTATAGTAGAGAAGTTCAGATCCACAGTTTTGGATCTTACATTTCCTAGGAAGAAACAGACACTATGCCTAAAGTTTCATGAAAAGTATGAGATTTCAAGAGGTTTAATTTGATTTCTGGTTTGTTTTACTCTTTTCTATCGACAATTAATACAATGTAAATTGCTGTTGTTGTTGTTGTTGTTGTTATACTCGGTAATTTTGCGAGAGATGGGAGGACAACGGCTTGGTAAATATTTAAGTATCTCTACCTCCGTCTGATGAGAATTATCAAGAATTAAATGTGATGTGGCCAGTTCCTAACCAACAATTTTCTTACGCATATGGTCAGTTTCTAACCAACAATTTCTTATGTAAAGTGTTGTACCACCTGTGAGATGATGTAGATTAAAAATGGATAAGTACTTCATACTTGGATTACGACAAGTCGATGTGTAAATTTTTTAATGATATATAGTGGGTGACCCTTTATGCTCCTCTCCTTGACTGTGACGAATATCTTCCATTAAATACGCATATTTATCAATAATTTAACGCCTAAAGCAAAACTCAGTTAATAAAATCCACATTCAGCCACATATTTCGGCTAAATCCATGGTGAGGGTGTGTACAACTATACAGTATAGAAGAGAATATGCAACTGTACGAGTAATATTATTAAAAATTGGTATTTTAGTTTTATCACATTTGGTATGTCCATATACTATATTATAGCTTTTGTAATACGGACATTAAAAATATCAATTTAACCTTTAGACGCCTAACGTCAACTATAGTGGTCGTACCGCACCGCTAACCTCTAAAGTTGCATTTTATATATTTATTCAACAAATATAGGTACTGATTATTTTAAACATGGTATACAATCTTTGTTTTTTTCTCGTCAAAATGAGTTTTTGTTCAAAATTCTAACATATTTGGTTCATGTATAATTCACATTTTATACACAGGATGTGCTAAAATAAAAAAAAATAATTCCGGCGCCAAAAGGTTAAGAGAGCTTCTCGTGTAATGTAGGCCTAATATTAAAATTTTATTACCCAAACAAATGTGTTTATTTTTATGTATTACTAGTTGTACCCGTGCGGATAATTCGCATGTAGTAAAAATAAAAATTTAATAACAAAGAATTGATGTGTATTTTGGAAACTTTAAAGAAATTCTACATATCCAATGTTTGACGTTAAAAATATATCATTTTCTATACGTTGTCGATGCTCGTAAAAATACCACACAGAACTGGCCTTGGGGAAAAACAGGCACTGGTAAATGTATTTCAAGACGTTTAAACGTCTGCCCTTGAACCTTATTGACTGTCATAGAAAAAGCGATTTTTATCGAATTTGTCATACTGTAAAGTTTCAACTGCTGCAAAACGAAAAATATGATGATAGTGTTATTTTTCAGATTTAGTTTATGCTGTGGTAAACCAGATGGTGATAAACTGTTGAGAAACTCGATAGGGTAGAGCTGTTCCCCGGATTTATCTTCGTAATCTACAGCATCTACACAATAATCTGTCCTAGTGTCGTCTTGAACTAACGTATTCTCTACCCGATCATTTTTTAAGTTCATTTCTTCGTTGTTTGAACTCAGAATTGCGAATGTTAGTTAGATTATGTTTGTTAGTTCTCTTAAAGTAATCCGTTTGGAAACTGGCAGCACCCTGTCAAGCGGAGGCCAAGGAAATTACATGAAAACAGTTTTTTTTAAACGAATGAATAAAAACAAAGTACAGTGCACTCAGTACCGAATCATAAGTTTTCTGAAAATATCTGTCTTGCAAAAAAATACGTTGCGTAATTGAGTAATTCATGATTTCGTAAAAAGACGTTACCGCAGTAATAAACTGCATATGATATATCTGTTTGAAATACGGTTATACTAAAATTTGAATATCACGTTATGTGCGAACCCTCTCAACTGAAAGATATTTTAGTGTTCTTTTGTTGATATTATAATGAATAACACGAATATTCCACATGACATAATTGAGGTTAAAATTGTTAATAATATTTCATATACAATTGTATTGTTTGTTTGTATGTAGTTATTCACAGCCCGAGGATGGCTTAATATAGCCAACATATAGCTGGGTTTCAGTTTTATTAAATAAATGTTGTAAAATATGGCTTCTTATTGGTCTATGTATGTAATATTTCACGTTCATTTTCTCTAATTCTCTGATTTTTATCGCAGTTTGTCTCTTTGTATCGCTTCCTCTTTGTTTGTCCAATGGTTTCTGATTTTCCTTAAACAATGCAGTTTAATTTTTCTCGTGGCTGTGAAGACCAGTACGCCAATGTTCTAGACGGCAGCAATGAACAAGTTTTCTTTGAGCAGAGTTGAGGAGAAAAATGAGATTAACCCACAACGGATCGTCCCAACACAAATTGGGCAGCCAGAAGGACAGATGAGGCTTTTAGTCAGGAAGGCGACAACTCATCTAGAGGCTTGAACCCTTAAAGAGAAAGAAATTGGAAGAGAGTTTCTCGTAGTCATAGCGAAGATGACCTTAGAAAAAGGCACCCTGATAGAAAAGCCCTAGTCATTTATCTGATGGTTGTGTCGTGGTCTAGAAACTCCTTTATGTAAGTACTGCATTCTCAAAAGTACATGAAGGAAATAAAGTCAGAAAATAAAGTAAAATATAAAATAACAACAGAACCCTCGATGTAAATAAAAAATTGAGCCTTTAGAACTTGGGTATCAATATTTATTTATCATTGAACTTACGAATATACAGAAAATAAAGTATTAAATGGGAGTACATTCATTTCCAGGACTGAATAAGTCGTCTGTTGTTTTGGTTGAAATTAAATAAAGCCTAACACATGCGTGTTCATAAGCGGGACATTTAGCAGCGAAAGTATGAATTTCGAATTGTTTCTTTTATTGTTGCTGAATATTTCAGCGAAAGGGGCATGCACTGTGACGCAGGACAACACTATTCCTTATCAGGTCACACAGCAGAAAGCTTTCTGTTTTGTAATGCCTTCAGTTTGTGTATAAACTTTGTGAGAATCCGGAGAAAGTGGGTGTTGTGTAGTTTGAGCTCTCTAACTCGACTGGTATCTGAAACATCAAATTCGAAATTTTCATGTAGCCTGATTCGTTCTCTGCACGTTTTTTTAAACACGATTTTTCCGGAGCAGTGTATGATACAGAACTCAACAACGAGCTCATTTTACGCCAATATTACTGCCTTCACATCAAAATAAAATCAAATAAATTTCAATTACTTCCTATAGAATTAGGGAAATCTGCGATTGCATTTTTACTTTTATTCTCCCCCTCTTTTCAGTCCTATATATTGGGAAAGGACACGGCGAAGTTCATTGTTTTCTGCCCTACTTAGTACTTCATACAATTGCTTGTCTTTTTGCTTTTCTTTTTCGTCCGCACGTTTTAATATTTAGAAACTCATAAAAATATAATTATGAAACTGTTACTGCCAGCTGTTACAGAATTTCCCCGGAAGCGTTTACTAGATGTTGCTTGCAACTGCTCACATTTTCACCTCCCTGGCCGCAGTGCCCGGAATTTAACTTTCTTCTGAAACTGTCTCATCGTTGACTCCACCTCATTGTAAAAGACGTGTTGTGGCCAAAAACAAAGAATGTAAAGGACACCAGATCAGAATTATATGTACCGAATACACTAAGCAGTCTAAGATATATTTTTTTCTTGTGGCGCTGCGGCTCAACTTGGGCTATGGCCTCCTCATTCTTGAGGTTTATGAATCACACACGACGCACCACAGTCGGTAGGACTGCTCTGGACGAGCGATCAGCTCTTCGCAAGGACCTCTACCTTACAACACACAACATTCACAACCGACAGACATCCATGCCACCAGCAGGATTTGAACCGGCAATCTCAGCAGACGATCGGCCGCAGACCTACGCCTTATCTCCTTAATATTACATTTACTCTAAAATTTGTTTTCTGTGTGCTGTCACGATTTTCCTTTAGATAGAAATTTCTGTGAGACAACAAAAAGTTTAGTTATAAAAGGCCGCATTGCTGTGAACATCGTCGCAGGAAGGACTGAATTATTTGTACAAATTACTTCCACGATGTAGGACGTATTCTACCCATCGTTGCTTTATAGTGTGCGTTGCAGGCCTAATAATATAGGAGTATTACGCTTCAAGGAGTTATGATTAATTTCGAGGACTCTTAGATATCTAAGCAGACACGCATCAATACGAATAGGGCACACTGATTAAGACATTCATGTCACGTATTATACTCGTACTATTTCATCTTGACTGAAGGAAAGCAACTTTGAATGCATGGAATTTTCTGTAGTGTCAGGTCACGTTATCAGTTCATTTAATGGGCCCTAATCTAAGTAAAACAATGAAATTAAGAGTTTGTTTTAATGCCTTTATGGCTTTTCCAATTAATAAATTATCAACGTGCGAGATTTAAGGTTTTCCTAGCGTGTGAATCAAATAACAGATACCTGGGTTGTGATGCTGCGTCCTCTTTCAGAAATGATTCCTCGTGTTATCAAGAGATTAAAATATTTGCTTTTATGCGCAAGGTATCTGTAGTTTGAAGCAAGGGAATGCATTAATCCTTCGAGCAGAGGCCTTGAGAGTCATGGCCTTTAGGCACCCATCCAGTAGAAAACTTTCTCAGGGTTTTGTGGAACATGAAGCTTATTTCCGTTCTTTTAAAGGCATGTCGTTGTTCACGTGAATTCGGTCCACATCCTCACTCCATGTTTCTCCAATATCTATTTTAATATTATGGTCACATCCATGTACATCTCTCCAAAGTCTTCGCTGTAGGATTTCCGACTACAAATTTTATACATTTATCTCTTTCATGCTTGCCTTATCTCTATCTCACCATCAGTGTTTTGTACATTAAGAAGCTCAACTCCATGCCATTTTACGCGCCCGCTTGTTACTTCGTTTCTCTTAAATCCAAATATTTTGTTGAGCATTGGAACATCGAAAACTAGCAATATTTATTCTTTCCTTAACACGTCAGACCATGACTCACGTTCTTACAAAACGTAAATTAAAATTTACATTTCTGCAAAGAAAGCAGGTGTAGTATTTCATGGTATTAGCCTTAAGCTTTGGTGAAGTAAACATGTTTAATTTCAGTTATTAAACTGGAAATGACCTAACTAAGCAAGAGTGTTGTAGTGGTTAATAAAGTAGGCAACTTATTTCATTGAACAGAGCTGTGTCGAGTGCGTAAATCACATAATGTCGGCAGATAAGTGGCAGGTTAATGCAGAATGCGCAGTGCGGAAGACAGTAGCAGTAATTGGCAGTTACGTACTTCAAGGCGATGTCCATGTATTTCCCTAAACGAAAGGCGTAAAATAATATAACAAACAAAATGTGCTATATCGAGATTTTGATACATTTGAAACCTGTGCAAATTGAATTATGTTCATGTTTAGAAGGTAACTCTGAAGATGGAGGCAGCAGACTACTGATTACCACAGTTGCCAGGAATCCATCCCAAGACGGAGGTAAACCACTTCCCTGAAACACGAGTATAGTGACCACTTACCAGACTACACGGTTTAGTATTTCAGAAGCCCATGCTTTTGAAATTTCATGACAAGTTTAGTGTTGGAAGCAACGCTTAAATTGTTTCACAGCTCAGCGACTGTCAGCTTGTGTAGAAGGATTCTAGTCGAGGTGACTCGCCAAGCACTATCATTGCCTCAAGAACACACTGCTCCTCAATCGTATCATGGTAACGGTTAATGTGGGCTGGAGGAGCTTATCGCTTAGAGAACTGCGACGTTTCAGTCGAGAAGCTGAGAAAGCAATCAGAATATCAAATTTCGTGTGGGACCGGATAAGCCTGATTTCTGAGAAACTCCATCCTCTCTGCTGCATAAAGTTTTGTGACCTGTGTAATCCTCTTACGATCAGGAGTGAGTTGAAGAACCAGTCTCGACTTTCAACTAACAGGACGTTGAAATATGCGAGTTATAAATTCACTGCAGAATTACTTTCCCACTAAACAACCATATTTCATTTGTATTATTAATCCAATTACAGAATAACTTTAATACATATATTTAAGTAAATTAAAATATGACGAAGCTTTCTTATAATTTGTGAAGCTGCATTAAAAGTATTAAAAATATGTTTGTTGGCTAGACTCCAAAGTAATTTAATTTCTGGGGAAAAGAGTGTTAATAAAACAAAGTAACGACAACGTAACAAAGCGATTTATTTTCATGTGTATATTTATTTATGTGTTAAAAATAATTCTGTAGGACAGTTTGGTGTGTCCTTAAAAGGTAATATTAGATAAGGTGAATGCGAGTGTAATACTGTGCTGGTAATTATTGTGCGGCTGGCGCTGTATTTTACCTTATAGCTGCCTGTGTATGTGCACGTCTGTGTGCAGGAAAGAAATTTGTTCGTACTAGAGAGCTATAAAGCAACGAAAAGTTAGCGAAGGTTCTGCCACCGCACAGGGAGTTAGCTGTTACTGAAATAATGTGGAAAAACAAGTAGGACATTGTCTCCACTGCTGTAAATATTGCATGTACAAAAATCTGTATTCGAAGGTAAGGCCAGGAAAGCAGGAAGATGCTTGTAGAGAGGTACTGTAGATAGTGGGATACCTAGAGAGGATAGGTAGATAGGCCAATAGGTCAACAATCAGAGAGGCAAATAGTGCCTAGACAGATGGATGAATTGTCAAACGAACTTACTGGTCGATTTCTTCAGGAATATATTCACCGTCCTTCCAAAAGCGATTAATATTATTTTTCGGCTAGACCCCAGTACTGTTAAATCTGCTGTTGTTTTCAGTATTAATTCCGTACTCTGTATTAATGGAAGAATTGTACAGACACAATCAAAGCTGCTGTTGACCGAACGAAATTAGAAAACAGCCTAGAAGAATTCGTTGCAGGTTAAAACCTCAGACCTTTAAGTACCCTACCGGTGTATTATAGGCTACATTTTTATTAAACGTGAAAGAATTTTATCCCATCACATAAACTGATATTTAGGAAACCTCAGTCATACACAGTAATTAAGTAATTTCTTGTATGACGATACTCTTTCGGGTGATGAGGTTGTGTGTCATCGAGTTAGCTTCTAGTTAGTGCTTTAGGATGGATGTGAGGGGAAGCTGTAATTGCAGGATTTAAAGCAGTTACAGCACATTTTAATTAAAGTTTTTTTTAAAATTTATCTTCAGTGACCGTGAGAAATAATGAAAACCACAGGAAGTTCCTCCGCCAGGAATTGAACTAGATTCCTTCAGCTGTGTGCCATAGTTAGCTGCTGTACAAGTTCTCTCAATCCAGCAGTTGTGAATTCTAGTTTTTAATACATCGTTATTCAGCAGTGAAACAGCGACTAACAAGGAATTTTATACCTTATTTACGTAATGGAATTTCTTCTCGCTGTCAACAGAATTCACTCAGCTTTCACAGTCTAGCAATAAACTCCTCTGTTTCCAGCATCAGCACCACTGTTCTGAAGTTACTCGTTTATAATAACACGGTACAAACGTGACACCACATTTTACTCCCCACACAAAGATGTCGTTATTGATACTGAAACCAACTACGTTAATAGGTTCCTGCGGTCTAGGATGAGAGTGACAGAGGGGGCTGCTTGGTGGACGAACGAAACTTCTGCAAGGCGGTAAATTACGCTCCTACCCTTTCCCCCCTTAACTTTGGTGACGCAATTCCCACCAACATTCTAAGGCCTTTTCCCCTCTATTCCCTAAGTCCGTCGGAAGTGGCTCGACATATATTTCTATAGACGAAGTCAATGACGTCAAGATCGATTGGTTAGCACGTCTGCTTCCTGTTCGTAGGTCCCGGGTTCAACTTTGGCGTAAAGGTTGGCTATCCTGATTCAGATTTTTCGTGATTTCCATTTCGTTATTCATTCATAAGCATCATTCGATGTGACGTATTCTGAGTTACTGGAAGTGTTATTAAATTGAGAATTAATTAAATAAATAATATCAAAGCGAATTCAAATTAACGTAATAATTCTCTGCATTTTTATGTCTTCCTTTGCTTATATTTACGACATAAATGTGAGTGATTATTTTTGATACACTTTTCCTGATAATTAAGATATAATGTGTATTTTATGGTATAATTCATCGTGAAATTACGTGCAATTACAATAAAGTGTTCCTTTGTTACTTTACATGTTGTGCGTGCAATTATATACCTTCAACCCAGTGATTTATAGAAAACAATTTACATTCATTGTATCTGTTGACAGTGTAGAGGAAACAATATTGTTCGAAACTAATGTCGAATGTCCTCCACAGGGGTGAAACACTCCCCTCCTCCCCCGTCTGCACCATTTCACGTCATAATATGTTATTCCTGTACGTTACGTCTATAAATTTCAACATCAAATTCCTTTCATTTATAGTTTGTTATTTGTCACTTAATTGGAATTATGATACATGCTCCTGTTGACGTGAATTTGTGTAAACAAAGCGAGTTATGATATTGCCACATGCCGTTCAAAGGCTAGTCATTAAACATTTTAGCTGCAAAATTTTGTCTTTTTATTTACCATAACATTTAATTACTGCCAGTTATGTTACGAACTATATATATATATATGTGTGTGTGTGTGTGTGTGTGTGTGTGTGTGTAAGTTCTACATTGATTTTATTCGCGCTTCCAAAATTTCCAATTTTTGATTCGAAGCCTTATTTAAATTGTGTTCTTTTGAAGAGAAATGTTCGTAGCGTTTATAAAATCGAGTATTATTTTGCAAAGCGCACTTCATTTTTCATCGAAAGCGTGAAAAAGTCATGTTCTTATTTAAATCATGACAAAGGTTTGGTAAGATAACAGAAATTCAAATTTATTTACTTTATCCGGATTCGGACGTCACTGAACCAAAATAGATGTTTTTACTTTAAACATGCCTAAAACCAACATATCAGTTTCTATACGACTCTGTGTGTACAAATTTGGTTTTCTTCGTTACAATATACACTAATATGCTACATGGACAAATGTACACGAGAAAATGGTTTCTGACCGTACTGTAAATATGAAGTACCAGTATGTCAGACATTGATCAAGTTCATTTAAATGTGCAACACTTGAACTCTAATATGGTAACAGTCAAGTGTTGCTCGATGGAAGTCAGGTTACTACATAGAATGGAAGTAAGGGAGCACGGAAAACTAAATTGATGTTTTGTTAAATACCCATAAAATATTTCTTTATTAAGCGTTTTTACACAAACACATTCTTCTGATATATTTTTATGCGCAATTGTCTGAGAAAACGGGGTACTTTATTTCCATTTGTGTTGAACTTTCTTCAGAATGTGACAGAAAATTGGGAGAGATTGACATTGAATAGGACACGTCAGCTTCTGCTACGTAGTCTGTAATTCATTCTACAAAAATATAAATTATGTGAAGAATTCCCAAAGGTTTGTTACTTTGTATTAAATACATAGGTCTAAATAATGCGGTGTAACTAGGAACTGTATGTGTTCATATCTTGTTACTACAATGTAAGACAATTTAATGTTTATGGTTCCGTGCATCACTGATCTATATTAATAAGTGTCCAACGAGATGCAACACAAAGCAGTATATTTATTATTCTGCAAGTTCACTCTACATGTTTCGGGTGTCAACCACACCCATAATCAGGAGCGCACAAAACTGTAACTACAGCCTCCGGTACTGTGCAGCTACCTCCTTCCAACGTGGCCAAGCTAGCATGGCCACGTTGGAAGGAGGTAGATGCACAAAAAATAAGACCAGTACCGGAGGCTGTAGTTACAGTTCTATGCACTCCTGATGATGGGTGCGGTTGACACCCGAAACATGTAGAGTGAACTTGCAGAATAATAAGTAGACTGCTTTGTGTTGCATCTCGTTGGACAATTATTAATATAATGCATGACAAATTTACGAAAATTAAGAGATTTAATAAAGGCTGTAAAACACGGAAAATCTCAAATATTTGAGAAAAGTCCGAGAAGGTAAACACGTAAAATTATCCTACAGCAGACCATCAAGGCCCAGAGGGGGAGTAGAGGTACAGCTGTACTCTTTCTTTAACCTCAACGCTAGGTGAACGGGGTAGTCAACGCCACACCCCAATCTATTTAACACCAGGAAAGAGCCGGCACTCATTACGTAGGACGCTGGGTGAGCCCCAGGGCCCGTCTGGACGGATGTGGTAACCCTGTCTCCCACAGGTATTCGATCACCGGACCGTCCAACTTCAGGATGTCACTAACAAATCAATATTTAATTAACGAGTAGCTTAAGTGTAAATCGCAAAGAATGTTTGTGTCTTTTGAGCTCGGAAATGTTTCTCCTCTTGGCTGCCATCTATATATATATATATATATATATATATATATATATATATAAGGATTTAAGTATAAGAATTTGTAATTACAGATTGATGTTGACATTAGTCTTTTCAGTCTCTCAAAACAAGTTCCGAGGTAATTACTTGCCATTAAAGATGACACGTACCGCTTCCTATCATAACACTTCACATTAATAATTTAAAGCCACACATTAATATCGACATTGCTTATCACAGACCGTCGAAAATCAGAGTTACTTATGCTAGGAAGGAAAACAGTAAGCGTTACTCATTGCTGATGTACACGTACTATATATAGTGGTAAGTGTTTACCACTGGATCGAGTAAATTCTACAAAAATATGCGAGGGCAATATTCAGGGGTAAGGCAATGCAAACTTGTAGGCCTACAAGTGCCTAAAGAATGACATATGAAATTGTGTTGTTAAACGTGAGTGGAACATTTCAGTTTGAAATCTCAGAAAGGAGCCTTTTAGCTTCATTTTTTTTTCGTTAAGACCTGTAATTTCTTAAGGCGTGCACGGAATGACATGAAACTAAGGTGACACATAAATGAATTCATGGTGAACTGGGTGAACGGACAATGCTCTGAGCAAGTTCCATCTGCTTTCAATTATTCGTTCAAGAATTCAAGGCAAAATTACTCGGTACTGTAAGAACTCTACGTGCATGAAGGCAACGTTGGACACTTAACTATGCAAGGCGCGTGTCAGGTGACATGCTGTCTGAAACTCTGCTTTTTTCAGCATTCGACAGTGAAGAGGAGCGTATATATTCCTGAAAGAAGCTGGAGGTAATCTAAACAGATCAATTCTTTTACCTCCTCCAGAAAAAATTGTGTGGAGAAATGATCTGTTTTGGTTAGTACCGCAGTGATTACTCTGACATTATAAATTTAAACAAGTATAACCCGATTCACGTGTTATCATAGGTTTGCGGTTTTCAACCATATGCTTTTATAGTTCTGAGGGTAAACTGTACGGTCTTCGAAGAAGAGAAGCTTTCCCGGCCGACGACCCGTGCCTTGCTTGGGCGTCTCAGTCTGACACACTTGAAATAAAATCTTAACGTTGGGTCACGATGTGTGTCATCCTCGTTTTGTCTATATAATACGTATCAGTAAGGATACAGTCCTTGCATAAACAAATCTTCATTATAGTAAATCCAAATAGCTACTTGTATCGGCTGTATTAAGGCAGCCATCATCGGATTATTGTATGTTGTAGAAAATGTAAAAGAAGAAAATGCTATAGCTGTAGCTATTCGTCTAAAAAAGTAAACCCCCATATCCAAGATCTCGTCCCTACACGAAACGTTCGTAAACGTGAGACCTGGAAAAAAATTTTACAAAACATAAAGAGTATTTTAAAAGCCATTTTGATTTGGGTGTTTAAATTTGAACGTTGTCATTTAAATGCGAGGTCTTGGCCACAGGTTTTTTAATTTTATATGCGAAGATACAGCTTTATAATTTCATTTTTTTTTAATTCCTGAAACCCACGGCCGATTGATGAGTGCCTTAGTACAGCCGAAACATGCAGCTGTTTAGATTTACCATAATAAGAACTTTTGTGTTGACGGATTCCATCTTTATTGTTGCGTCTTAAATTGTGTATCTTTATTGTGGAGACAATTTTGGACGCACCAGTTTTAAATTTAGGCCTTTCTGGTAGCTAATATGGCTTATGGTTTGTAAAGAGTTTTATATTATTTCCAAGGATCTAACGGAAATGTATAAAGGCCTGTATAGAAGATTCCGTACTGAATCGACAACGAAATATAAAGTTACACTTGTTAACGATTGTTTATTGATTTTCCGATTAATACAACACTATACAGGGTGTTTCACGACTTTAGGGCATAACTGCAGAAGGTGAATTCCTAGGTCTTCGTGATCAAAAAAGTTCATATAAACATGTGTCCGATTTTGGACGGTTACGGAGTTATGACCGTTTGAAACTCAGAATAGAAGGTAACGATTACTGACAATAAACGGAACAA
>Ga0123352_10005143_pt1 | contig 19563 bp, 10 predicted proteins | sample TergutLab28metaG_FD_89700 | JGI IMG/M metagenome (GOLD analysis project Ga0123352, IMG submission 89700) | Labiotermes labralis P1 segment gut microbial communities from Petit-Saut dam, French Guiana - Lab288 P1 | ecosystem: Host-associated > Arthropoda: Insects > Digestive system > Gut ... | reverse complement strand
TGGGAGTGGAGGGAGTGTGTGTATATTGATGATTGGTTGGGTGAGTTGATAAGAGGTTTGTGTGGGGGGGGGGGGGGTGGAGGTTATAGATGTGAATACAATCGGTTAAAAATCGAGTCTCATAAGTGACTTTGGTTTAAAAAATCACCACTCTTCATACGAGTGTAATATATGTGGCGTATCAGTAAGTTGGTGAGTAAAATAGCCACGATTCTCGTTGAAATTAACTTGCCAATTTAACTGCTATTTCGAACACATTAGGGGAGACTTAAATGGCTGAAGGATGTAAGCTATATATGGCCCCTAAACTTTGTAAGTTGTGCTTAGTTGGCTGAGTTGCTGACAAGTACATGCCTCCCTGGAGTTACAAGTGCCACGGGCAGGTGCGAACTTGGCATTAGATCAACCGTGAAGTGTAACCGAACTCTCTCTTCCCGCATGTATCACTGAACCATAGCTCCATGCTACGTGTTGATGTATTCACTAGACAACCTCTCGTTCTCTTCCGGAAGGTGGAAGACTTATTGTCTAACTATCTCATGGTAAATATGACCCGAAGGTTTAACATCTCTAATCTCAAAGTCCGTAATTATAAACTATCATAAGCCATCCGCTTATCTACCCTCCACACATCCTATCTTCCAAATACTGATCCTGACATGACCTTCTATCTCCTTATTGGTACTATGTAATGCCAGTTTCTAAATGTCGTCCCAGAGAAGTTGTGTACTTATTTTCTCTCTCCCATTACGTGTGCCTAATCCTTCTTTACGAGTTCCAGAAATCTATTATGTAACAAAACACATTTAAGCATATAACAATTAGCCAAACTCGGGACGTCTCTCTTCCTAAGCCTGCTGCTGTTTTGAAAGTCGATAATAATATGAAAATTCCGGATTGTAATAAAAATCCATATAAATATTCATACACTACATTATTCCGGTCTGTTATACTGGTGACCTTAATTGAAGAGAAATAAAATTAAATTTTAGTTCTGTGAAATTTGGGCATTATATCATAAGGTAATTAATATAAATCTGATATTGATTTTAGTGACTCATGGTCGTGGTTATCCGTCATTTTAATCCATTTTCATTCTGCGAGAGATGAATTACGTATGACTGTGATACGAATTTATTATCATCGTACAACCGATGAGAAAACTATTTAGTTTAGTTGGTAGAGTGTCTAGACTATAAATTGGACTAGACGTAAATGCTGATAAAACTAAGTAAATGGTCATGTCTCGTGATCAGAATGCAGGACGAAGTCACAGTATAAAGACTGATGATAATTCCTTCGAAAGGATGGGGGATTTCAAATATGTGGGAATAAATTTAACGAATCAAAATTACATTCAAGAAGAAATTAAGAGCAGATTTAAGTCTGGGGATGCTTGCTATCATTGGGTGCAGGATCTTTGGTCTTCCAGTTTGCTCTCCATAAAAGTAAAGATTAAGAAATACAAAACTATAATATAACCCGTTGTTTTGTATGAGTGTGAAACTTGGTCGCTCACATTGAGGGAGGAACTTAGGTTGAAGGTGTTTGAGAAGATGGTGCTGAGGAGAATATTTTGGCCTAAGGGGTCGAGGTAACAGTGGAGTAGAGTAAACTACATAATGAGGAGCTTAGTGATATGTAATCCTCACCCAGTATTATTTGGGTGATCAAATCGAAAATAATAAGATATGCTCGGCATGTACCGCGGATGGGGGAGAGGCAAGGTGCATACAGGGTTTTGGTGGGGAAAGCTGAGGGACAGGGGCCATTTGGAAGAACCTGGAGTAGATGGGAGGATAATTTTAAGATGAATCTTCAGGAAGTGGGATGTGGGGTAGGTACTGGATAGAGCTGGTTCAGGACAGGTACAGGTGGAAGGCACTTGTAAATGCAGTAATAAACATTTTGATTCCATAAAATGCGGGGAATTTCTTTACAAGCTGAAAAACTGTTAGCTTCTCAAGAAGGAGCCTGCTCCACGGAGAAAGCAAGCAAGTAAGTAAGTAAGTAAGTAAGTAAGTAAATAAGTAGGTAAGGTCTAGACCACGGGCTGTCCGACAGAGAAATAGGAATTCACTTTAAGAGATGTAGAAAAAGTTCTTCGATTACAACTCGGGGTTTTTTATTATTAATATACGGAGGTTATTACATCATATTTCTGTCCAAAGCGCCCAGCTTCAAAATTACAAAGCGACACTGGGTTATGGGCGGTTTATACATAAATGAGATCTGATCGGTAAAAGTAATTGATTTCTATGAAAGGGTGATGGGTGCGTATATAGATGCCTTTATTCATTCACTCATTTCCATTCACTTTCCCGGGAGGACCAAGAGGCATTCTTATCTCAAATATATCTCACCACCTTCGGTTCCCAACTTGCCCTGCAATAGAGCGGCTTGGTTTCAGTATGAACACTCACTTCCGTTTGGTGCCGAGGTTAAGAATGTGTGGAACTACATCTCCTTTATTCGATAAGTCTTCTTAGCCTCCTACTTAATTAACCAGAAAGAAAACTTAACTTTCATTATACTCGTATTACACAAGTTAATTATCACTCAAGTTGTGTAAAGCGCGTTATATATAATTCTGATAATGTGAATATAATTCTTGGATTTATATTTGTCAGTTCCGAACACAACTCCAAGGGGGTTGTTCTAATTATGAAACAAGGTTTTAAAGTAAAATATGTACAACTTGTTCCAGAATTTCACACAGCACTAGTGACTAAATCTCGTCCCAATGTTAAATGCAATAAAGGAATATAGTTTACCTGTTATATATCGTATAGAAAAGAAGGAGAAATTATACGTGCGTTCATAGCCTTGAATTTTGAAGGCCGGAGAGGTTATCTGTAGCAATACAGATGGCGATATTCTGGGATATGACAAGGCGCATTTTGGTAAATAGGTTCCAATGTATACGATGAAACCGCTACCCATGTTGTTCCGGGTACTACATGGAATATGTTTAAAAATGGAAGGCATTTAATATTAATGTCGTTTTGGCACAAAGGGGAGTCCGTCCTGTCAGACAATGGTAGAAGAGCTGCCGTTGTATGGGAATCTATTTATACCACAAAACGCGTTTCGTAACGTGACATTATGGACAGAAAATTTCGCAGACAGCAACAGATAAATGTGGAAAGAATGGAAGGAACTTGGCGGAGCCTTACAGATAAATATACCATTCGATAAATAAACACGATTTTCATTGAAGGACTCTCTGTTACCCTACAAATTGCAAGTTTTGCTTGATGGTAGATGGTTTACATGATCGAGAATTTACTAACACCAGAACACTTCTAGAGACCTAGACAGTGAACAGGCACTTGCCAATTATGTTTCTGTATTCCACTCTAATACGAAGCCACAAATATTCTCTTTGCTGCCGCCGGTATAATACAGTACGCTGAATGATAAAAATGTTCTCTAAATTCTTCCATTACCCAAGGTAACTATGCGTTCTCAGCCTGGTGTTCAGACGGTGGGAAGAGAAGTGTGTGAGGGAGAACAGAGTTCAAATTCATTTCACAGGTAAATACCTAATGTAAAAGTGTACACCACATACTAATTGTGAAAAAGAATGCCATGCGCAATATATGCCTGCAGATATTAAGGTGCAATGCACGTAAACGCATTAAAACATTGAAATAACGTTAAGGTTTTGTAAGATCTACGACAACTTTTCCCTTCTAAAAATATCAGATTATGAATAATTATTTTATTTTACCCCTGTAAGATATTATTTAGGCAAAATATTACTTCATTAAAAATTCTACTTACTCAGAACGTGAATTATGTACAGCTCCGTTTGACATGTTTTATGTTTTATATTATTTTACTTTATGTTCTTTCGTTTTATTATACTTTTCTTAAAAGTCATGAAAATCAACGTTCAATTAAACAACCTTATAATGCCTTCAAAAATGTGTTTCTATTCAATTTTAAGATCCTGATGATGACTTAATTTAGGTCGAAACAAGGAATCGTGAATTAAAAACGAGGACTATTGTCTAATGAGGATGGTTGTGTTGAGACTGATATTTATCTTAATTATTCATAAAACGTGTTAATCACATTTCTTTTACATTCCTTCTTGCAATCCACAGAAGCAATATCATGCAATTGATAATTGCACAAGAGAAAAATTCAGAATTTTAATTATCTAAAAATAGATTTATTGTAAAATTCCGTGTTTAAGTAAGAGAGAAGTCTGTTTATAAGAACTGCCAGAAGTGTCGAGCAGGCAATTGTGTGAAAGAAATGACACGGTCTGAACACTTTACCACTTCAATAAAAAATCAGACTGGATGTGGTTTGTGTGGGTGTGTGTGTGTGTGTGTGTGTATGTGTGTGATTTAGATCTTCCTTCCTCTAAATTAATTTAACAATGCGCCTGACAAGGAAACTTCAAACAAACGACTCTCGCTTCTTTGTGGCGTCACTTGAATATTCCTTGCAGTCATCAAGACATTCTATGTGTACACGAGTTTTGAAACTCAGCTCTACGGAAGATGAAACAATGAAATATCGCGGGCGAAAAGGCGTGATGTCAAACGTAAATACTTACACAAGAAACGAATACGATCCTTACATTAATATTAAAACATTTTTTGTTTCCAAATATTATTAAATTATTGATTAGACCAGAACAGGTGAAATGCAATTAACTGAATGCACGTCACATTTACATTAATTAAAACAAAGTTATTGTTAAAAAGAAGTCTTTCATGCCGTAATTATAACATCTATCACGTATTCTGAATTCTCCTTTTAATAAGGAAAAATGCAGTTGGCAGCAGAAAAGGACCTTAAAAAAGATGGGTATTTAACACCAGTCTGAAACAAACAGGTTTTCAAAGAATTGTTTAAGACTTCCCTAAACCAGTTGCCTTTATGTTTATTTGTAGCTTTAAGGAATCAACATTAAATTAAAGAGCGGAATGTTGAATATAAGCACATGCCATAAAACAATTATTTTTAAAAATCTAATAAATATAAATCACCCAAATAATGTAACATATTCCTGAAATATAAAGTTAGTTTCCTTGAATGGCAATGAATATAAACAATTCGGAACACTTCGATATTAGAACCGCCAATTCCGTGTAACTAATCGCAACTCGTAACTGAGACGGGCAATTAGCTTCACGCTTTGCTAAGGTTGTAATCTTACGGTATATCATTGAATGACCAGGAATGTTGTGATTTAGGCTTGTCACTTAGTACCTTTCGGATAGTAAAGGTACATAAAGAAGTTTATGATGGAGTGCGGTAAATATGCTTCATAAAGAAGTTATGATGAGTTGGACATGTAGTTCGGATGGGAAAACTAGTACCTATACCTCATTCTGGATAATCTTCACATAACCACCAAGTTGCAATACAGAGAAATGGAACGGTTAGTAAGAATAAGATGAATCAGGGTAAAGTACTGTGTGAGAATAAGAAGTAAATGTGATTGGTAAAGACTGTGTCACAATGCGGACGATGGATTTAATGAAGTGTTGTCTTCGGTTTATAAGTCCACTGCAACTTAAAAAGTTATATTTGACATGTACATATTTCGCGAGTTAGTGTGCACGCAGAGATGAGTTCACAATCTAAATAATCAAATTAGAATAATACGATGTCAAAATTCTCCATCTGCAAATTCAGGGGTGTTAGAACTTAAGAGATTCAGAGTTCGTCCAATATTAAGAATGGCAACCTGGGGTTGTAAGTGTTCTAGCTTAGAGTTGAATATAGAAATGTAATTCATTTACTAACAATTCTAAACACGTTTATTGGACACAAACAATTTATTCCCTTTTTGGAAACTGAAAAAATAACAGATGTCAAAATCATTTACTTCCAACGTTATGCTCAGATTAACAATATACGCAAGTTGCTAAATTTTCTTTTATGACGGATATAAACAAATCTTAATTATCTCATGCATATAAATTCAGTGTCATAACGGCAGTAATGTACAATATTGACTACTTAATTGTTGTAATGTTAGGAATGCTAGCTGCGGTAAATATTCCAGAAACCTAACACGCAAACAGGAGACCAGCAGCGGTCAGACGGCGGCTGGCTAATTAATACCACTCTCAATCAGCGGACTGATAAACCCTAGAAACATACAGCTGCAGGAGTTACTGATTCATGAAATGCCACAAAAGAAGAAACTGGATTTATAGAAACAGGAAGAATCGAACCGTGAAATCTTTTGGTTCTGTGCGAATTGGACATATGTTTAAATGTAGCACTGAATGTAATTAGAATTAAAGTGATGCAAAGTGCTACAGGCCATGCTCACACTGTTGAGCAGCGTGCCACAGGATTCAACAACACGCTTCATTTCCCTCCATTGTATAAGCTATCCATCTCTGTGGAAAATAATTAATCAAGCGATGGAACAGAAAATTCGCTGGTCTGTTAACAATCTCCGACTTTTTATCGGTAGTAAAAAAAAAGTAAAAGTAAAGCAGTCCCGTTACAGGCCTGGACAGGCCCAGAGGGTTCCAGGAAGTTAAGGCTCCCAGATTTTGTGAAAACGGCACAGGATGGTGATAGGTTGTCAGCCTTACGCACCGGCCGCCTTTACTCCAAGGAAATACTCCTGGTTCTTATTTCTGTTAGAGACTGAGTAGATTCCAGGCCCATAGTGCGATCGGAAGGATTTTATGTTAATGACTGACACCAGCTGGGATCGAACCAGCGATCTTCCGATTTGTAGCACAACACCTTAACCACTGTGCTACCGCGGTCCCAAGTAAAAAAAATAAATAATAAATCATTATAACTTATAGCAAAACTTAATTGCAACAAACCAGTACAATGTTAGTGTTCACTCGGAAATCTTTATGTAAATTAAAAATTAAAAATCTTTCCATTGTTTGTATCTGAATCAAGAGTATTCAGTTTCTCCCTCCTACTGAAACACAAAGATGGAAATATGCGATACTGCAACTTTTCCGATATTGTTCTTATTCGGGCTTTTCTTATGAAGTATGGAACGCCTTACCTGGAGACCATATCTGTCCTTCCGCCTGCTTGTCGCTTAGAATCTGCGAATAAACCTTTCGTCGGTTTGTTTCGGAACTCGGTACAGAAGTAATTCACGAAACTTTGTCAGCCAACGTGACTTTCGTGACAATCAGCGCAATTTTGCATTAAAGAGTGAATGAATTTCTACACTATTCTCCACATTTCTTAACCGATAAGAATGATATTTTTTATAGGTCGTCTCCATGCATTTGATGCCGGTAATCGCGCGACCTGAGGCGTAGTTCTGTGTCAGCTCGCTTCCTGTGATTCGAGGTTCTAATCCCGTTTTGTGTATGGATGTCTGTCACCATTGAATGTAGTGTGTTGTCAGGTAGAGATCTGTGCGAAGGGCCGATTCCTCGTCCAGAGGATTCCTGCCATGTACGTAATATTAACCTGATCAAGTGTAACAGTGACCCTGTACACGTACCATGCGTGGGTGCACAGAGGTCGGAATGAGAAAAAAATTGAAAAGTTTCCTTGTAATACCATTCAGCTACTATGATTTTCCTGAAAATCCGTGTCGTGTATGCTATACGTTACTGAGAGAGAGGAAAACATTTGCATGCTAGTCTAAAAAAAAATAAATTTGGTGTGTGAGAGAAAGGAGGACTTCGGAAAATATATAGACCTAAGGCACAGTAAGTACAATTAGGCTGCCAAAAAATGTACATTTCGTTTGCGCAGTCCGCAGTCATATACGGCTCCACTGAAAGTGATGTCTTGCAACGAAACTACAAAATTGAGACTAAGGATTTGCAAGAAAGGTACCACGAAAATAAATGAAGGAAAATAAGAATTTTATATGGTGTTTTAGACATAATGGATTAGGCATTTGCCACATTCATTTGCGCTTCTTACCTCTGGAGCTTGATAACAGAGTAGAAATAAGGTACACAAAATGTTAAATCGATTTTTCTTCCTGGGTTAAATTACTCTGCAAACTCATACAAAACAGACATAATTGTTAACATACGGGCTTAAATATCATCTCATTTATGCTTGTAAATAATCATATTACACTTATAGTTACGAACAGTAGCACATAATAATGAGATGTTTGATGCTTCCGAAATGTGCCAACTGTCTTAACTCCCCCAAACCCCAACTCAGAAAAGATATACAACAAACTTTCTTAACTATTACTAGAAATGTGTATTTATTTGATTTGATGCGTTATTTTAAGGTGTGTTGTTCGATTCATAGTTCACATGGTGTCTGTTAAGGAACATTGAATAATGAGTGAGTATGGATTGGAAGAAAGAGATGTTTATCCATTTACAGGCAACCGTCCAAGCATGACCTATGATAGCAGGAGTACGAGAAATTTTCTATAGGTGTCAGTCAGGATTGGACGGAAATAGATCAAGATTCGAACCGTGTACCTTCCGAACATTACCGATAAACCAAGACAATCTGTCATCTGTTATATCACGTCTATTTCACAAAATATATCTAATTTTTGTTTATGGTGCAGCCACTACAGAATTCTGATCAAGTTTCTTGGGTCATTCTCACACTTACGAGGTCAGAGCAAACAAACGTCCTTCATTTGCGTTTAAAAGACTCAATACGGCGCAGAGTGCATTAAAGTTATCTCCAACCAAGTTATGTCAATGAATACACAGCGAAGCAGATCAACTTCCTGTATCTTTCACAACTTGAAGAAAACACCACAGTGCATGGCATTTAGTGACGTCACAGAGTCATTGCAGGAAGTCTCATAATATGGCGACATTTTGTGATGCAATGACGAGCGCTTTTAACGCTTCTGTTTCAGAAGTCCCGCATTTGACTCATCCAACGTTAGTAGCCCAGGTTAGTGGCGACTGTAGTTGCTTTAATAAACAATTTACATGTTTTCTACATTGAATTAAAAAAATTTCCTGCGGAGGTTAACGTCCTCCTTCAACTACAAGGATCTGGCTGGTGTAATTTTCATCGTGAAGCACCCTATATCTTCCTAAAGCCTTTCTTTTCTAACACCATATATTTCTTCCATATTAGACAATTTATATTCTCCCATCCTATCTATATATTGTCTTCTATTTGACTTGTGACTTTACGCCATCAGATACATCCGTTACGGAAATTACTTGTGTATATTTTGTTTTTTCATGCGTTTTCTTTGATATATTTCCCTGAGCTACCAGTATCTCAGACTATGTCAATACAGCGTAGACTTCTAGAAGGACTGGCGAATAACAAAATAGAAACGATCTGAAAGGCAGTTCTCATAAGCCTACCACTTTCATGATATTTTGCGAATTTTACATCGATTTTCAGGATCTGTACGTTTAGTCATATGGTATTTTAAATGCTTAGATTTCTTGCACGTTTCATCTACATTCACGAACTTGTTACCACACCATAGCTGAAAGATGGGAATTTTATACTGTTTAATGTCGCCGGTAGAGGCGCATTCATTAAGCAGCCGCAAGCAAGGTGGCAGCAGGGTATATTACGTGTGAAAATGTTATCAAACTGGCAGAGATATTACGGTACCGCGCTGTTTAGAATGGGATTTAACTACAGAAAATTCCAGAAATAAGGACAATCGAGATGTTAGCGAAAAAGTGCAAAGTTCTCAGGAGTCCGATTTGACTTATTAGTGGCAGCAAGGCATCCTTGTTGCCCAACGAAGAACTGGCCTCTTCAATTATTTCACTTAACTCCCGTTTGTCGATCATTGTGGACCTTAGAGTCAGAGCAGAGTAGTAATTAGGTTTGGGCCCTTTCGGTCCCAATGCACCTAGGCCTTGAAACAGGCCCTTTATATCCCATACCCCGATGACAAATCATGGGAGCCCTGGCCCTTCACAGAAGTTCCCGACTGCCCCCAGACTCAGTCTCGTACCATAATCTGGATCCTAAAAATGATCTCAAATTAATTGAATAGGAAGTGCTTCATTTCCAGAGCCCTCCAAGAATTCAAAATTCCCAGTAAATTAACCCCCTCCAGGTTCCCCATTGTGGACCCCTAAGAAGAGGGTTACCCGTTTCCAGTGCCTCTTTTACACGTCTGTCGAATCCCTCGATAAGAGTTATCCTAATAATAGAAATTTCACCCTTATTGTGGATCTTACTTCACACAATCTAATGAATGCGCCGCTGGAGGCAGCACTATCCGTTATAATATCTCGCAACTTTCAGACATTTGATGACAACAGAATAGACGGTTTAAGTAAACTGTATAAAAGTAATAATATTTATAAATAATGTGGCTTCGCGAAAATCCTGCACAAAAAAGAATTACGCAAATAATTGAAATCCCCTCTCTTAATAAATTAAGATTTAAAATCAGAACAGTGAAGCTCCTTCGTGAAGAGTGAACATGACTGAGACTCCGTGCTGGAACTGTAATATCGGAAGTCCTCGTTTTCTTTTACTACTGTCTTAACTTTGAAAGATTTTACATCGCGGCTAGGACACAGGCTGAGGTAATTAATATCTTCATGATCCTTCTCAGTCCTTGCACACAAATTCTGAGACAGAACTTTAAATGAGACCACAGCTGCTTCCTTGCACATCAGTTCGAATTTAAAAAATTCACCACGATGCAAACCTTCGACGCAATCTTTGTGTTGTTGAAAGCGTGTTTAAATAAATTACGCGTACAAAACAAAAGACTTGTTGTTGTTACTATTCTAAAGAACCCGTTATATCCGAAAGTTATCTCGCTCTCTTCTTCTTGGCCACTTTAATCTTCTACAACCTTAGAGTTTACATTTCTTTCTCAATCTCACAACTGTACTTTCATTCATAAATTTTCAGTTTTGTTCTTTTTTCATAATAAAATTTTAAATTGCCATGATACATGGTTCTATCCAATGTAATTTTCACTCTGTCCAAAATTACACTCCAGCTGACATGTACGACATCAGCCCAACATTAATTTCACCCTGTGTTAATTATAGTCATTAATTAGGTTAGTTAATAATTAATAAATTACTCTTGGCACACCACGTGTTTGTGTTGACTCTGTCGTTAGTTTGTGCGATGGCGTGGTAGCGCCAAGTGATATGGTTTCGTACTACTTTCACGAGCAAGTGAATTACTTCAAAGTAATTGTTAACAGCAAATAGGGGTATCCAAATGTGAGAAGAAAAAGCAGAGAAGGTAGTTTAGTTATGATTCTAATTCTAGTGTTGTTGCAATGCCGCTTTACGTTGCGGCTTCGGGATTCGCTCAGTATGGAACTGAAACGCATGTATTTTTATGAATGTTTAATAAGCGTTGCTGAACTCACGTATTTGAAGATTATTTTGATATGGATGGGCTGATGAAAAGGATTCCAAGAAAATACTAATTTCAGGACGACTGCTTCCCGCTAAATGCCCCTTGGATAAACGGAAATGAAAATCCCAGTACCTACAAGAAAAATATTGAACATTACTCACATAACAAATATAAGTGCGTAGAATTATCAAATCTATCAAAAAGGGTGTTTATGGGGTTTGTGTCACAAATGTAATATTTCTTATGAATGGTAATATGTGGCACAAAGATAATGTATTGCATGAGTTGCACAGAGAACAAATGAGTTAAACGATAAACTTCAACAATCACGCAGGCCATACCAGTGCTAAAAATTGAAGAAAAAATTTATTCGCCTTCTGTAATAATAATAACAATAATAATAATAATAATAATAAAAGCGTCCAACATTATACTCAACAAAAAATATGTCGAGGTGCAGTAAGGAGCGTACACATTTGACAAAAAGTTGCTACTTCCAAGCCCCAAGGAGAAGTTCTACATATAAGATAGAAATAATTTTGGAACTCGACGAATATACCTTACAAGAAGTAATAAGGAACACTAAAATCTTTAATTCTAAAAACAACCTGAAATATAATAAAGAGAAATTTCACCTTTATACTTGCGGTTGCACATAAACATCTTACATGTTTTAGGCTAAGGCATAAAGGCATTGAAATTAGTGTATACTCGTATGTACATTGATTGGGAAACTCTGTGAGCCTTCTAATCCTTTTAGGACACCTTTTAAATATTGTATTAAAATCACTCTTCATTCTGTCCTAAAGATTTTTTTTGCCTCCAATGAATTGGCAAGATATCTAAATTCGTCTTCTTTAAATATATATTACAACTTTTAGAGGAACCTGAGCCGCCACGAAATACGCGAAAACAGTGTGTGAGTTTTGGAATATAAGAAGCGGAAATTTTTTCCTTGGAAATTAGGTCAAGACAAACGTAGCGATGTAAAAATAATAATATTTTCTGTGTTTATCCAATTAAGAATGTATTCCCTTAAATAGAAACAAATGTTTCCTTTTTGAGTCCAATTACGAGATACGAGCAAATTAAAATCACATGGTTAGCTGACTCGATTCTGACATGGTGAAGTCAACAAACGATCTTCTGTAATGACAACCAACCCTCCTTTAAGAACCACATAAGGAGGGCTAGCCAGTGTGTAGCCTGCATCTCAAAATTCCTCTAAGGGTCTCTATTTGCAGTGCTCAGCAAAAAATTTCAGACCTTAATTGGTGCAAATAATTAGCTCTATTTCAAGATGGTTTTCAAACTTCCAAAGATGTTACTACCTTATTAATAGAAAATCCACTACACTTCTCTCAAGTTCCACTTTTTCTGTTGACAGGGAGATTCGTTATCATTATAAGACTAACAGTGATATTTAATTTTTATTCGACCCTTTCGCAAAATAGCGAAAAGCGGCTGTTAACTACGTCGTGTCTGTCGGTCCGCCTGTCGATCCGTCAGCACGAAACAACTCGATTCCCACTGGAAGGATCATCATGAAATCTGATATTTGTGTATTTGTCGAATATCTGTATATAAAATTCAAGAATCATTAAAATCTGACAAGAATAATAGGTTCTTTACATGAAGACCTATGTACATTTATGGTAGTATCTCGCTCATTTCTTCTTAGACTGTGAAATATATCAAACAATAGTTGTACAGAAAATCAAAACACTCATTTTATGTTCAGGAATAATTTTCGATAATCGCGCCTCTTACGAGATAATATTGAAAAATACGGAAGAGACAGACAGGTCACAGGTGACAGTACAGATGACTCATGCATTTTATATGCTGGAAAAAAGGCTACAGACATACATTCAGAATATGAAATACGTATTGCTTTTCCACGGTAACTGTGGTTACGCTACCGCGCCACAATGTTACGTTTATACGTACATTGCTTGTGTTGTGAGTTTTTAAAACAAGGCTACTGAACGGAGGCCGCATGGAGCAAGTTACAATAATAATGAAAAGGGCTTTTATTATATTCACTGTGAATTAGAATGAACCCCAATACTTAGCACAGTCTCACCAGCTAGGTTTGCACGTCATTATGTTCTGAGTTTGGATTTATTGAAATACGTGTTTTTATTATACATACTACAAATAAATTTATTTCATATTTAACATTAATTGCTAGTCTTACCAAAATAGCGCAGAAAGTCCTCGAGAGTTATTAACCTATCAGACAAAAAAAGTCTGATAGGTGAATAACTCTTATAATAATATTTCGTATAGATGACAGTGCCAGCAACCAGGTCAAAGACGCCTGTTCGAAAGAAGTGAATATTGTACCACAGGTATGTAACAAGATAACTAGGAGTATAACACGTTTTGTAGTAATTTTTAAAGACTCAGTTGGCTTTATTGTTTACCTCTTTACAGGAACGTGTATAAGTAACGAAAATATCCAAATAAAATATTAATAGAACAACAACAAGAATAATAAAAGCTTATCGCAGCGTGAATTGAAAGTTATCAGTCAGTTTACACAGCAATCAAATTCTGCGTCAAGATTTGTCTCTACACATCTGTATGCCACGAATTCTTAAACGGAACTATATAAAAAATGGAAAATTGAAAAATAAGAGAGAATTCGAAGAAACGAATGTCTGAACATACTACTTTTAAAGTAATTACTCAGTACCCTCCAACCGAAAGGAAATCCATACGTGTGCATTTGACAGTTACACTATAAATGCACCGTGCGATAATAATTTGAATACATAAATAAGAATCCATTGCTACGACGAAGGAATATTTTTATCAGGAAAAAAAATTAATCTAGTTTCATTGTACTTTAAACCAAAAATCGCATAAAGTTGTTTTAGAGTTAAATAACATTATAAAAACACTAATTCCTACATGTTTCGAGCCTTACTAGTACGTAATAGGGAGTACAACAAATTGTATACAACCTTTGCTTAGTGTATTGCACTCTTCTATGTAGTACTGGAAATTCTTTGTTCTAGAATGCAAAGCGGACAGAGTTGTGCACTGAAAATAAATATCTGTTATAAATTTTAGTGCAAGTTATACCTAGTACAGAACTGTCATCACACAAATGTCTGTTCACTTTGATTCAGTTTAATGTGGCTGTAAAATTATAGTTCGCAAAACTTTGGGTGGAAGTGTATCATAAAAAAATAGTTACTTGAGAGAAAAAAATATTATTAAAGGCGTAGAGGCCCCAAACACACACGTAGGTATGCTGCTAGGCACGTAGTAACGAACCGTGTGTGAGAGACATTTATAATCCTGTCAACAGATTTTGTCAATGAACGAATAAATAAATACCTAAATATGCAAAATAAATAAATATATCGACCATTAAAACAAGCAGTGAGAATTTTAAAAATTCTGCGATGAAAAAGTTATTTTCTACATATAAATCTATTTGGAACTGTATGTCAATATTTAATCTGTAAATTAATAAGTCCCATGTAGGTATAATGTAAGCAGTAGGCTAGCAGACTATGCACTTTATTTCCTACATATTAATTCTAACGGAGATTTTATTTAAATCAGGAATAATATGTCAATAATTAATAATCTGCAAGTTAGACTAATTCCTAAGTACCTATACTATAAGCAGCATGCTAGCAGAATAAATAGTTTTTACTTTACATTTTCTTACGTTAAGTAATAAGTGTACTGGCTGTCTCGTTGCTATGGAACTTTGTTGCACCGAAGCAATACATCGCATTACTGTACAGTTGACAGGGCAAACTAATTGTGGTCAACTATGCAATCTGGCGTTCCTGAGTTCTATCACATTGTATTCTATTTAGTTCAATTCACTTTGTACAACTCTGTAAATTCCAGGAAAAAGCATGTAGGGTATCCGTATTTTGTTCGACCTCACAGCACGGTTGCTGCATCTATCCCGCACTTTACTCTGCAGGTATCATGTTCTATCGTTTATTAACCCAGCTACAGCAAGATCTGTAGCTATGGATCATGAAAGCATATTCGATATGAATTTTAAATTTCATGTTTAAAAAAACGAATCGAAACCCGCAAGACTGAAGTGACTGTGAAATAAACACATAATAATTTTGCTCCTCTCTTCAGCATATTTTGAAAGATGCTTATAATTGAACATTTTGAATTATAACGAGGAGCAGTTTTAAATTTCTGAAGCTTCATTCTCTTCTTCCAGACTGTCACGCAACCACAGTTCACTGACTTTAGTGCTAGGTGTTAACCGTATTTGAAGTCAGATAAGTAGCTTCAGCGGCATAAAGATAGAAGAGTAGGTCTTTGACAGTCAAAATTACACAAGACTCTCTGCCCTTTTTTAGAGGTAGCAAAAGGTAATTTGATCACAGCCGCGAAAAAAAGAAGTCCGAAATCAAACTGTGGTTTAATAGCATTAGTAAATACATTCTTTTTTGTATTTTGGATAAAAATGTCATAAATACTTTCCTCATATTTTAGTAAAGAACTAAGCCGTATGACAGCACATTATCACCTGTCCTTCTTATGGGAGATGAAACGTAAGGGGTCAGATTTTCTTACAGCTTGCCTCTTTTAAGTGACGACTGACATGGGCAAATATTTTGAATTTTCGTCTGCCGTAGAAAAACAAATATGTTAAATTTTCGAAACTATAATTTTTCTACTGTTTGTAAGGATTTGAAGGTTGGTCTGCCGCTGTATAGGAGGAATATAAACTGAGAATAATTAAGAAAATGGTGGTGAATGCAATATTTGTAACTAACTGCGTTTAAGTAAGAGTTTCAATGAAATAACTACCAATAAAACTACCCCACTGAGCAGAGAGCCTCTGGAAAATATAGTCAAGAATTTCGCCTATTTTATGTCACCCGGATGTTTAATTCCCTGCTCAGGACATCCCGAGATTTCTACGTATCCTGAATCACATGGTTTCTGCTCACGTTCTACCATCTCATTTACTGGAGATCCCTTTTACATTTTCCTCCTATCTGCACCTATTTCTTCGAAGTAGCCTCTTTCCTTCAGATCTTCCAACCAAACCAATGTGCATTTATATTCTCCTCCAAAAACATAACATGCCTGCCCAGCATCCTGATTAATTTAAACATCGAGAAAATATTTGAAAAGGCGTACTATTCACAGTCTCTTCATTTTCTCCAATCACGTCTTTCTTCCTTCAAATTTGGCCCAAATGTCCTCTTCACCGCCCTATTCTCGAAAACAATCAGCCACTATCCCTCCTGCAATACGAGACACAAAGTTTTATACCCACTTAAAACATAATGTAGAAACATACTTCAACATGTTCCTTGTGTTCATACAGTAAGGATAAAGACAAAATATTCTGAATCGAACTGTAGTAAGCGTTCCCAAATATAATTTTCTCTTATTTCATCTTGCATGCAATCTTGATTTGATAGCGATTTTCGCAAATGTTTAATTTCGTCAAGTTTTCAAAATGTATTTTTTGAACTTCTTATTTTAATTTCATCACACATTTTTTGAAGAGACACCAATATGTGTAGTATTTATTCATCTCAGCATTTGCTTCTCGATCAAACATTTTGCTAACAATATAAACATTCTGTAATTTTCTTTATAGTGTCGATATTTTCGTCCCAAATGCTAACATGATCAGCACGTTACGAAGTAAGACAATGCTAGCGGCAACTACATAATGAGAAGCTTCACAGTTTGCAGTACTCGCCAGATGTTGTCGGGAAGGGTGGATCAAGAAATATGAGCGGGATCGTGCTTGTGGCCCGTATGAGGAGGAAGAGAAATGCACGCAAGTAATTGGTAGAAAAATCTGAAGGAAAGAAATTTCTTTGAAGATACACTAGTAAATGGGAAGCCGATGTTGAAACGGATCTTACAGAAGTAGGAGAGGAGATGGTAAACTGGATTTATGTAACTCAGTGCCTGGTTTTTCGAATGCCGCAATGAAGTTTCAGAGACTGCAAAATGAGTGGATATTTTTCTGGCTATCGAAGGAACTATCTGCACAATATTATTATCTCGAGGAAGACTCTGCGTCATGAAGTTAGTTATGCTATGAGCATTCTGGGAAACAACGTAATACATAACGATCATTGTGAAAACCTTCCTTTCGCTATACTTCTTTTGCTAATCTTCATAAAACATATTTCAAAACGTCTTCCTGACCACCGGATAGCGAATTACGTCTTCTGTGCTTCAAGTGTCAGAGGTCTAGTAATAATAGACCAATGATACAAAGAAAATTAAGAGGACAAAATGAAAATGATCTGAGTCATTTCATGACACTTTGGGCAAATGTTGCCCGGGATCTCCCTTTTCCCAAGTTACTCAATACAGACACTGTTTCAAGAGTCCTGCGATGTTCATTCGGTCCGTCACGAACTTCTGTATATAATTACGACAACATAAGCAGAGAGTACTCTTGAAGACCTTCAAGCACAGCGTAAAGCAGGAATCAAAAACACGAAACGGAAATTTGAGCGGTAGGAAGCATTATGTGTGCGGTCACTGTGAATGACAAAATGGTTCAAATAAATTCAAATAATTTGTTCTTTCTTGTTTTTGCTCGGCATTCTACTAGACAATAACAAATTCAAGACTAAAAATAGCAATAATGATAATGATGATAATAATAATAATAATAATAATAATTCAAAAAATTACAGGATTTTGGCCTCTTTTACACGACAGTTTTCAGGTCTGTCATAGAACAGCTGACCGTTGGTTTCACGTCAGTTATACAGCGCTTAGTTATACCTTTTGTTAAAGGTCAGTTATGCAACATTTCCTTCCGCAGTAGCATTTCGTTTATTTTTTAGTTGTTTTCTGCAAGCTGAAGTCATTGGCTTCAAGGGCCTGCGCCTCTAAATTATACCAAAGTGTCAAAATAATTTCTTTACTTTATAGCATTTTCATTGATTCATATTTAATCTCAAAGAACTCGAAAATTTATGCTCAGTGTTGGAATTCTTCCTCACGAATTTCATTTCACAAACTGTTATTCTGAATTTGTTTGCATTCTCAATATATTCTTTATTAAGTGTGTACGTTATACTACTGTTTATATTTCATATTTTTTAAAAGATGCGTACAATTTTAATGTCTCAGTGAGTATTACTTATTCTGCGCAGTATTTTGCCTTCAATTGAACTGTCTATCTTCACTACGTTTTTCATTCCTTTGAAGTCTCCAGTCCACACTTCAAGTTTTAAATTCTTTAGGGTTTAATTTAGCAAATATGTATTAGGCCTGTCTTTTCAATAAATTAGGTTTGTTATTATTATTATTATTAAGGGCCATATAGCTAATGTGACAGAAAGTTCATAATAAAGGACTGAACTTAACTGAATTACCATTATTGCTACTACAATTAGGAACAACAACTGAGTCTCTACAAAGTATTTAATTCGGTCAAAACACAACATCAACATATAGTCAAAGTACATACTAATGGCTACGTGTTTCGGTTTATCGGACCATCATCAGGCCAGTATTTATCATATGAAATTACATTCAATGTGTGCGTACATTATGGGATCCCATACTGTTGACAGTATTTTTTTTATTTTTTTATATTTATTTACTGCAATCGGGTTGTTACCCGGTGGCAGTGGTTATTTTACATGTAAACAAAACATGAAATTGGTTACTACTAGATTTAAGTCTGGAGGGCTACATGAGAAGCATGTAGTGACAACTTGGAATCTTGGGAAACATCTCAGCATTTGCTTATAGACACATGGAAACCAAGAAAAACCTGTGTCAAGATGGCCGGTCGCAGAACCTTCCGATTACTGACTTCTAGCCAGCAGTCCGGCATCTAAAGTACAAAAAAAAACAGCAGTGCACACACAGTACAACAAATACACATAAGATGACAACAATACACACAATACAACTACAACAATACACACAAGACAACTACAACAATACACACGGCCAACCAACAACAATTACACAAAAGACAACTTAAAACTAGCAACAATACACACGAGACAAATTAGAATTTTACAACATGTACAAAAGGCAAAAACACCCAAGCAAGACAGTACTGCATACAGTTTCTTGTAATTTTTTTACACTCATTAATTCACACACGTTTTCGCCCCAGTCCTTCACTTCTCATCACTTACTACTCCTATAAATCTTTTCCATAAAGACCCGTCCCCTCCCCCTTCTATATACTGCGCACTTCACTTCGCCTCATTCCACTTTACTTTGCTTCGTTCACTTCACTTCACTTTATTGCACTTCGCTACCCTCCACGTTAGA
>Ga0123352_10005142_pt1 | contig 19566 bp, 11 predicted proteins | sample TergutLab28metaG_FD_89700 | JGI IMG/M metagenome (GOLD analysis project Ga0123352, IMG submission 89700) | Labiotermes labralis P1 segment gut microbial communities from Petit-Saut dam, French Guiana - Lab288 P1 | ecosystem: Host-associated > Arthropoda: Insects > Digestive system > Gut ... | reverse complement strand
CCAGTGGTCTCTTTCCCTCCGGTTTCCCCACCAAGACCCTACACACACCCCTCTCCTCACCCATACGCGCCACATGCCCAGCCCATCTCATTCTTCTCGATTTTATCACCCGCACAATATTGGTGTATGTACCTACATGGCATAATTCTAGGGATCAAATAGTTACTTTATTTTACCCTTTCAAGAACAGAGTTCATGTTGATAGTAATCAAAACTACAGCTTCTGCCTCAAAGAAAACACTGCATCTTCACTGCGAAGTCCAGGATGGTTTATGCTGTTTGATTAATAATCGCGATTTATACCATGACACAAAACACAAACGCACATTATATGGGAAATATGCAGAGTCGATTTAATGTGAAAGCAGAGAGGACACAGTAACCATGTGCTCTAGAAGGTATGAACAGTCTAGATTATTCAGGTTTTGAAGTCAGTAACCCTTGCCTACATTCCCCAGTTTAGTCATTAATTTACCCACCTAACAGAACAAGTTATGCATGATGTGGTCAATACCACTGCGCTTCCCAGCCAGTGTACCCTGATGCGAGTATACGTGTGTCGCAGCATTTCGGAATGATATGCTTTCATGCACATTCAACCAAGTCTGAAATCACTGATATCTTGTTCGGCCCTTAACAGACCGCATTGCTGGTCCTATATTAAGGGATGCTGCTGCCTTACTGCTACTGTTATAAGAGAGCCGGAATAGCGTAGTCGGTATAGCACTTAGGCTACGGGCTGGAAGATGAAGGGATCGTAGTTCGATTCCCCCCACAGGCAAGATCCTTTCTCTCGTCCGAAGTGTCTAGACTACTTATGGCATCCACCCAACCTCTAATTCAGTGGACAGCGAAAACATTTCCTCTGGGAATAAAGGGTGCAGGGTGTGTGCCCGACCGCTCACTCCATTTAGTGCCTCCATTTGCCTTCATGACGTGCAAAGGAATGAGTTTTCTTCAAATTGCTGCTTTCATATTTGTTGTATCTGTGGCATACTGCACTCTATATAAATAGATATTTTAATTCTAATACAATATTTCACTCGTATAGTTTGTTGTTAAAGGTACTTGAAACGTTAGGCTGTTTAATTCGATACTAGCAGTAACATATGTAACAAGAAGTTGCGTAAATGAAAGAAATAATAAAGTACGAAGGCTTATGCCTACATGAACACAGTTTATGCAAACACACATAAAAGCGCACGATGCAGATAAACACCACAGACTGACGTTCTGTCACATATTAAACTATTTTTCAGTGTCACGCCACTTTAAAAAGCATTAGAAAGCAAACTTTTTTCCTGTTGATAAGAGAGTGAACCTGATACCTCTACCTTCAGTACATGATAACTTATACCTTCTAATCAGAGGAAGCTGATTCCTCCGAAACGTTGGTAAGCACCTTCGAATCTACATACCGCCATAACCGAACAGCCTACAATTATAAGTTTACGTCGTCTGGGATATGAAGCCCTGTCTTCGGGTGGGTTGCCGACTTTCGGAGGAACGTACTACTTCCACTTTCAGGGCACCCTTCTACCCTTAGCACAGGGTGAGACGGTATTCTAGACGTGCTTTTTGCTGCTGCCTTACATTCATAGTAGTAGAGATCTACATTAAAGAAACGAGGAGCAGGTTCCTATGAAAGCTCTGGTACATATCTACCAAACTACACGGCGTCACTCCCATAAGACAGTAATCCCCAACATTAATATTTGCCGCTGTTAAATCTCATACCTCACATATAAAGATTTGGTCTTCAGGATTATCATGCGTCGTACATATGTACCAAAGTTTCGGAGAATCTGCTGCTTCAGGCTTCGGGGTGCGAGCGACCCTAGCCTGAAGATAAAGACAGTAAGTTCTTTAAAAACTCTGGTAGATACTAACCTATCAAATCACACGGCATCATATACGGGAAGCCTAAATTTCAATCCATTTTTAATCTCCATTAAACTTAATCTCATCATCTCCACTGTCGGTTACTCACTCCTGAGGTTTCAGCGGTTCCTCATGTCTCTGGAGGCTCAGCACTGTAGTAGTGGATGTCGCAATGGTGTCTTGCGTTACCTTCGTTGTAGCTGTTGTCCGGCGTCCATACAACTGCCGATAATATTTTTGCTGATCTCCGTATATCCAACACACTTTCCACCAATGTCGACACACGAGAATATTGCTGTTCGCACTCACCACGTTGGACTTGGAAGTCATTTTCGCAAGCAACTAATATTACACACACAGCACTTGCGACGTCCTCTGCAGGCGTCGCTAAGGCTGGTAACCAAAATGGCCTCATCAGATCACTACGTCATTTCAAATCACGTTGTAGATATCATTTATATAACATTATAATAAACCTAAAAGCACGAACTGTATCGAGTATTCTACTAAAGTAAACTTCAACGAAAAATCGATTGGTTTAAAGCTAAGAGAATAAGGAAGTTGAAAAAAGCTTGGATTTTCCGACTTTTAGCACATTCTGAGATGCATACACACGCCACATGCATAAATCTGGAACCAAACTTCTATTAACTGAAGTTTGTTGTAAGACGCACTTACAGAACACTACTTTGAATTTGGCTGCATAAAGCTAGATGATTTGTCACTCGGAGATGAAAATCATAAATTCCAACGACATGGCAAAACAACGCGCATTAAAAAGCAACAGGATCGAGCTCTTTGAACGAAACCCATACTGTAAGTAAGACAGGTCTACAATACTCATTACCAGTTTTCTTGCACCATTAATCACGGCATGTGTAAAAAACGACAAAAATGCCAAAACTATCACATAACAACATAAGCGAAATTCTTAAATTACATCCAGTGGCTTACATTCACTAATTCACTTGTAAACAAAGAGGCAAAAATAGTACCTATTTACTACACGTATTTAAGGATAAGCAATCAGGAAGACGCTGTTTGAAACAAAGACGTTTCTATTGTTGCACTTTGGGTATTCCTTAGAAACACGTGATCCTGTGAAGTTTCGATATCAACAACACCATGTCCGCACGTAACCATCCACACTGCGCGAACCCACGCCTCAAACTGACTTTACTTGTCTGGGAGTGACGAGGCTTGTAAGACCGACCACCTCGGGCTAACCTCTGGCTGGCCATTGCTCTAAGAACCAAACTAAGAACATCGACTACACTGACCCACTGGTTCTTCGAATATTTTGTTACACTGTTAATAAGAAGAGAAGTGACCTCGTATAGTATGTGAGAGTGTGACGGATATTCTAAACGCACATTCCAACTACAAGACAATAGGAATCTCGTAATCTCCCTATTAATTGACGTTCAGATTTTGCGGATTAATAATATGTAAATCCTTCAAGTATCCTGGAAGCTTCGACATCGATTTCAACTCAATACGTATCAACAAAAAACATGTCTTGCATAGCCACTCTAATATTATCTTTTCTTTATTACGGTTTTCCAAACGCCTTCTACCAGTCGCCTTCCTCCATAAACTATGTACATGCAACATAATGTTCTAGTTTAAACTCCATTTAAGAGCCTTAACAAATAAAGAAAGGTTTTTGTTACGCAAACTCAATTGTACTTCCTTACACATATTAGTACATGATTTAATTTTTTCCCTATTCCGTCCAATAGTCTGATTATGCAGCAGTTTATACAACAACAACAAAAATCAACAACAAACAATCATTTGTCCCTTTACTATGTGCCTCCACGTTTCAGCCTCAACATGGCCATCCTCAGGGACGTCTATATTAAGGCCGAAACGTGTAGGTGACACACAGTAAAATGACAAAACATTGTTTGCTATTCATTGTGCAACTGTTGGATTAAATGCTGTATCAAAGTGCAGGAGTAGCCTATGAACTAACTCATGTCGAATTAACTTCTGGACATGAAAATTCATAAAGACTAAAGGGATCAAAAGTGAAAATCGAAATTCAACTAAACTGAAAATCAAATTGCACTATTCTTATTAGGAAGTTAGTAGAAATAATTCTTTATTTTTTCCAATACCAAATGCCTCTATATAGACCCAAATGTACTTACGTACATATTTGTTACTTATTTTCTAATAATTCGTCATTCATATTACTTCTTTTGAGCACACTGGTGTGTCTCACACAATCTAAACGGAGACGATTTTTCATAAATGTCTGCATAAACATCACGTATATACACACACAGGTATCTTCAGATGAATAAGCAATTAAGCCTAACAACAACCAGCTACTGGATACGATCCTAAGTCAATTCGATCCATTTCTTATGGTCACATCCAATTTTCATAAAATCCACCTTGGGTTCCGCGTCTTAATTTGGTCGGCAAAAATTACAAAAACGTCTCGTTTCGCTATGAGACTTCCACATCCAGCACACGAATTGGCATCATTGACTACATTACCCACAACGGTAACGTCCTGTGTAAGATCTGATAAAAATAAAGAAATTTCTGTACAAGTAATATGTTCATTGCTTCGCTTATTGGCTTACTTTTACCTGCAGGTATTTTTTAACTTCGGCGTTTAATAAGATGAACGTATAAAAGTTAAGTAAAACCATGTGCACAAGATAGAAACAGCGAATATGTTGCATAACCAATACTCACAACTTACCACGGGCTTCAAATGTAAGTTTGCTGAAACATAAGAAAGCAGATGTCACATCGGAAACAGTTCCACACTGCAAGTCCGGTTGGAAAGGAAAGGGTTGCACCGGAAATACAATATCGATTCAGATATTGCTATACACTAACAGTTAAAGGTATTGCAATATACGTACTTCGCGCAAATTGCTTAAAATGGGCGAATAATGGATATATCTACCTTCATTCACAAAGTGGCTCGTGAATTTGAAACAACAACCTAATATAGCATATGAACCTGAAATCAAACTTTGCCGCAGTTTTGAGCAGTCACTCACCTTACGAAATACTTATTACATAACACAAAGGGGTACAGGTCTCACGAAACTTAACAACCTTATCTTAAGCAATTCTCGATACAGTAAACATTCAACGCAATGCAACAAAAATAATACACATCTGCATACCATGTGGTACATTCTGCCTTACGGTACGGTCCTATGACGAGCACGTGTGTACGTGGTGATGAATATTCGGTTTCCGTGACGGAAGGAGAACGTCTTTGGCACTTGAACAACTAACAGCATTAGCTTCTCAAAGCCTCTGCCCCAAGGAGTTACCTGCATAACGGTATCATTTTAAGTGTAGTACCTTCGGAGCAGTTATCAGATTTACCCACACATCAGTGTACGTGCAGTAGGCCTGTCTTCGGCGGAGTGAATATTTACTTACATATCAGCGTACATGTAGTGTCGTAGGCCGAGTGATTAAACTAAGACGTTATTTTTCATCTGCATCACAGTGAACACACAGAACAATGGAGAAAGGGAAATCGTACAGAACAGGGTTGTCCAGCCCGCAGCTCGCGGCTCCTTTTATAAATTATGCGTATACTGCGAAGATTAGACAATAATTAGGATATTTTTCCACTTGCGGTCCGCGAACAGGCTCAAAATAACAGCTGTGGCCCTTTGCCAGAAATGGTCGAAAGCCCCGATAAAAAACATGTAATGGTGTTGGTGGACTGAAATCATTACTTAGTAGAAATATCATCACGGATGGAAGTGACTGAGAGTACGACAGGATTCCATTACTGTTTCGGAGTTGGCGGAGATTCCTCAATTCCTGCAATACCGAAAATTCCGAACACTTAACTCAGTATAATCCCGTCTACTGCTTATGTTACGTTATGTTATGACATGCTTGACAGGCAGATTAGTGTGAAACAAATACAATGGCGTAGGGAAGGCGCGGTTTCTTTTGTGAATGTCTGCCGATTAGACGTTTGGTGTGGGTGGTGAACTGAGTCAAAATTTGTTGATACCAGGATATTACCGTCGAAATAAAGGAACTTTATTATGAAGTTGGCACATTTCATGGTTGGAGAATCGAATATCCGCGCAATGAAGAACACCAAACTCACTGATAAAAGTTCTCGGAAAAATCAAATTTGTTTCATGAACACCTGGCAAGAACTAAGACTCCAACTATCTCCATGCGTATTTTTTGTGAGTTCTGTAAATCGGAGACGACAACTTCCTGCTGCAGCAGATTATACCGGAATCTGCTTCGCCGTAAACTAGCAATCAAGTCCTTATAACCAGGCACATTTTCGTCATTTGCTTTGTACCAGTGCTGCTGCAGTAGACAGAAGACTTACTTCATGCGGCAGACCGGATAGATCGGTTGGTATAGTGAGTAGGCCACGGGCTGTACAAGAGGAACTGTTAGTCAAGTATACCCTGAAGATGAAGACAACAGGTTCTTCCGAAACACGGTACTTACCTACCATCTACACATTATATAATACCAAAAAAAATCGTAACTGGAATTGATCAACTAGCATTTTATTCGAAGACTATTTTGCGCCTGCCGAAGTTACGTAGCATAAATGATAACGATCCAGAAGGAGACCTTGACCTATTTCAAGAAATAAGTATTCGCTTGGACGGAAGAGAAAACCCAAGGAAACGCAGTAAAGATAATCGGCAACCAGGGCAAACTCAACAGTACAAGCGTGCAGCATTTGCACTGCAACAGTCGACCTTGTGTACACACAATAACAAACGTCAAAGTGTGTGTCCCGTCTACCCTGAAGACGGACGCAGAAGGTTGATCCGAAAGCTGGTAGACGGCGTCTTTTAGCAGAGACAGTAATCTTAACACAAAGCCGTAAGAATCTCACAAAGAAAAAAATTGTTTTAAAACTTTTTCTTCACCCCTGCTCGTGTAGTGCTGGCCGGGTGCAATTATGGTTTACAACTCATCTTCCGGTCGTGTTCAAAAAGCAGTACTGAGGGCAAGAAGGAGAATCTACCTACCTGAGTAGACGCTCTCTCTTCACATTCATTATAATGAAGGTGGCTGGAGGTTCTACAGCATTCCTTACCATCCAACTGGCCCAACGTCTGTTGCATTTACAAAGGTATCCTGATGCAGTATAATACTTACCTATTTAATGGTTCCAACATTATTTACAACGCTCGATCAACTCACTACGCATTAATCTCATGGATGTGCAATCAGTCTTTCTACTTGCGGGAAGAACGGCATTTTGGGCTGTTTCGTCTTGTAGTTAAATACATGGACGCTAACGTTACGGAGGAACCTGTCGGTTCCAACTTTGGGTCACAATAATGGCAGCGAATTCCGTCGAGAAGCTGCTACCTAACTACAAATCTACACGGCTTAAGAACCCAAAAGACCGTAATTTTGATACTACCGTGACAATCTAGAATCTCACGCGCTAGACGTACATATGTATATAAGGGTGTCTGTGTAACGTTACTTGACAATATATGAGCCTATGGATCAGCTGAGCAGCAGAAAACGCTCAATGAAGAGCTTCATAATTTGTAATCTTCATCAAGTACTCTTAAGGTGATCAGACACAAATCTCTTACCGTAAAGCTTCTAAACAAACCACCTATAAAACTGCACAAAATATGAATTATAGTTTACTCTATTATGTTATATACACAACATTTTGAAAAATACTTCAAACAGAAGCTAAATGTCAAAATGATTTTTTTGCGTCTCGTATGAAATTGACGAAACAGGTTAGACTAATATGCAAAGAAGTTACACTGTACCCATAGACATATAAAGTCTACCTACAGCTTGCAATTTAAGTACCGAATACGAAATATCCCCAAAGTACTTTCGGAGATAAAACTTGCGATGCAGACATTCCTATAAATTCGTAATATTATTGCTTGCACAGAACATACTTGAATCAAACAATCCATTTCAAGCTCTAGCAACGACAAAGCATTCGGAAAATTCGCTTTTATTGATGCGAATGAGTGAACCTGATAACATGCTCTGACACGCGTACGTCATCTCCGAATGAACAGCCCTTCACTTTTGTATACCAGATAGAATCAAGATTGCATATTAATGACAAAACAACCGTAACATGAACACACCACAACCTAATAGAAAATATTGTCACACAAGCAACCTAAGGACTATTCTTCGCTGTACTATTGTTCTGCTGGTGGGAAATGTTGTAATAATTCCACCGAGTTTCTTGTCTGTGGGGGGAATAAAATTTGTCCGTTTGATGTGATTCTTTCTCGTATGATGAAGAGGAATATTATTACTCTTACAAATGAAATTGTTGATCATATTGATGAGATGATGTTTCATGAGGTGTGGGCGTCTGGATAGTCTGAGTATCGTCGTGGTATTCCGACTTTATATTCACAAAGGAAGCTTAATTTCTAAACTGTATATTTATTACAGTTGAATATACGGGACGAATAAAACGTTACGTTTCGTGACTCACAAAAAGGCGATGCTCTAGTAACAGATACTACGGTCCGGTATTTAAGCCACAGTATTCTGAATATGAATCAGTTATCAGTTATGGAAATTACCATACGAACAATTGAGCACATTATCTTGATACTAATTTTGTGCTCAGATCTACGCAACAAGATTCACAAAATTAAAGGACACAAGCCTATAACGTGGCACTAGAGTAATTGGTGATAAAGGTAGGATCTGCTTCACTTAGGGGACAAACTGCCCTTCGGCTTCCAAACAGAAGACTCAAGAATGGCGCAGTAATTCTGCCCCGGGTTCCTCAACGGCTTTGTCGCACCCGCCTGAGCCTGAACAAGTGTAATTAATTGCACGAGCAGAATACGCTGAAATAAAAAATCACCCACTGACGTCCGTTAAAATTTAAACTTAATTTGCGAAGCGGGTTCGTAACCGAGACAATAACACTGTGCAATTAATAAGAATCTTGTCGCTAATCGTAAGCACTGAGAAGTAACTGAGCACAATCAAATGAATGTTTGATTAATAAAACTACCTCAAACACAAATATATTTAGCGTGTTTGACGGCGGTTACATTAACTAACAGTTCAAAACACAATGAGATGTTCTACGTTTTAAAAAAAAATTAAAGCCGCTTGAATATCGTTAGTCAAGACAAGAAAAACAAACTACAGCAATTTCCTGTTACATTCTTACAGTTTCAGTTATTCCTTGTGGTATAGTATGGTTGAATAAGTGTCGTTAAATAAGCTGTAAACTAAGAAATCAAAAGTACGAAAATGTTCACACACCATGACGACTTGGAGACGACGAATGAGCTGGTAAACTAGGACTAAAGAGATTAATTTTAAAGACGAGAGGTGGCTGGAACTAGCTCAGAATTTTGACCAATGGCAGTCTTCAATAGAGAGATGTTGAAATTTCGGATTATACCACCAGTGACCCAGGAGGTATAGAACTTTCCAGTATACAGGAAATAAGTGTGGATATATAGCGACTATCACTATTTATCACTAATAATTGACTGTGTACGGAATTACGCAGAGAGTGACAGGGAAACACGGATTGTTTGCAGCTTATTCCATCTGACATGGCCTTTATCCCTTCAGGTCTCGGTACGTCAGATAAGAGTCAAGGTAAACATCCACACCATCCACGGAAGCACCGACAGCAGATAATAGCGGAAAGAAGCAACAGTTTGACATCCGATGCGAGCCAGAGTGGACGGATCTGCCAGAGATAAGGGGTCAAAAAGAGAAGCGGGAAAATACACACTGAATTCGGTATGCATTACAAGATAGCTCTGAGCTTAATTCATCTCCAAGCTATGAATACGGGCGAGTAGAGCTGAGTGGACACACACTTTTCACCTCGGTACTAGACGGTGGTCAGCTCCTCGCCCAGCAAGCTTTACCCGCGTGGAAAGGAAGAGGTACAAAATGGGCAGACATTGGATGGACACTTTCTTTACTGCTGAGAGGACTGGAACCCCAGTACCCCGGTACAGTCCAGTCACTATGCTGACTGATCCATTTCGGTTCTTAAAAGTGAGCAAGTTGGGAACGTTATCAATGCATCATCTCTGTATATGACATTCAACGCCTTAGCCACAAGGTCAACCGTCAAGGAAGAAATGTGCACACATAAAGCGTGTAAAAGGTAAAGGTAAAGGTAAAGTGATCCCGTTTCAGGCCCGGTGTGGCCCAGAGGGTGGGTAGAGGTATAGCATAGCTCTACTCTTCCATGACCGCAGCACTAGAAGGGGGTGAGTGGTCAGCAGCACGCCCCGGCCACACTTTACCCCCGGGAAAGACCCGGTACCCATTTTAAAGGAGGCTGGGTGTGCCCCAGGGCCGGTCTGGACGGGCGGAAAATCTCGTCCCCACCGGGATTCGATCCCGAACCGTCCAGCCCGTAGCTCAGTCGCTATACCGACTGAGCTACCCGGCCCACACATAAAGCGTGTAACATGTTAAATTCAAAGTTTAAATGTACATAACAAATTAACATTAGTTGATGTCACTTTTTACGTATTTCAATTACAGACTGTTGTTTTCGTTTGTTGTTGTGTTAAGTACTTTCATGATGAATTTTTACGGACCCACTCGATCTTCATCCCTGGAACTCGCCAATGTCAGTGAAAGCTATCATCAAAATATCATGATCATTTATATTCATTAACTCACTGCTCTTTCAGCACCTCCCAAGCAATATTCTGTCGCCAAGCGCATCTCGTTGTTTTTGCCTGCACCATAAAATCCCCTGCAACCGTGACCTATCTAGACTTTCATTAACTGTAATGACAGAAGAAACATCCATCGCTAAATGCGAATAAACTTCTCAGCAGAACTGGCGACGCTCAGGCATAAGAACCTCGTCAGGTGTTTTCCGACGTACTTTCGGCTCATCGTTTTAAGACATAATAATAACTCAAGACTGGAAATTTAAGACCACAGTGTATTTTCCCCGCTTCCTTCCCCACAAAACAGCACTTATAAAGGTCCTCTAGTTACACAGTGATTTAAGTTATTATTACAGACGAATTATTTGAAGGACATTCACCAAACAATGGTGAGTCGGTAGCTGGAAGTCCTGCTGTTCCTTCATCTCTATGGCATGAACATAACAATACATTTTCCCTTCTAGTATTTACATTTTTTGGCAGTGCCGATTCACATTGAAGTGTCTTGGGTTAGGTTACCGAGCTGTGGTTTAGTAAATCAGCAGCAACGTTTCGAAGGCATGTACTGCCTCCATATTTAGGACCGAATTTAAAGGTCAGAAGGCTAATTACCAACAAGATCAAAACAAGGTGTCATAACTAACAGGACCAAAATTTGAATTTTGCCACTTCATCCGTTGCAGTTGCGAAAGGTGATTTCTTGTTTCCAGAAGAAAACTTGAATTTCAAATGGGATTTGAAAATGCATATTTCAGAATGAGAATGGGCAAAGTAATTTCCTCCGAAAGGTCGTTACGTATCTATCAAATTACAAAAGAAAACTGCAAATACCCTGTGATCTATTTGAACCCACGTGAGAAGTCAGTGAACACTTTTGGAATACTACATGACGAGGAAGTTCTTAATTTATTAGTCACCAACTGTTAACGGGGAAAAACAGAAATATGTATAATAACTTCCGTCGTGGAACTCACTGGAAACATTAAGAATGACGTGACAGGATAATATTCCGATGAATTTTGGAGTAAAAATCTGTGAGAATGAGAGGTAGATGAAATCGGGTTTGGGAGCCCAGTCCAAGGCAAAAGTAACTGCACTTGTGCTGAACGAAACACCTAGTCATGAAGCCATATAAGTGAAAGTATGTGTGACGGCATGTATTGTTAACATGGGTACTACACAGATGGAAGTGAGTTGCCAGATTCACGTCCCGGTCGCTTTATCCCCAGGAAAATAGCCACCGGTAATACGGGATAGAATACGGGGTGGGTATTTGGCATTATGTGCGCCGAACCTTCAAGCGCTCTTACAGTCCTGGTTTGTGGGGTAGATAAAGTAACTGGTTTGCAGGGTCCTTGTAAGAAGATATTCGTAACTCATTATACCACATTTGAAATTATGTAGGCCTAAGCGACAAGAAACCAGTCAGCAAGGATGTATTTGAATTACGAACAAAATATTCGCGCTCTTCAGTGATATTACATTCTGAATTTGGACACAAGTTTTACAGTATGTTCATTCTATTCCATCAAAACACACACAATCTGTATCGTGTGTAACCCCTATTCTACCATCTCACAAATTTAAAGTAATTCAGTTGATAATCAGGTAAGGAAGCCTAAAGACAAAATATTTATTGGTAAATGTAACCTCTACTACTTATTTGAAATAATATGCGTTCAGGAAAGTTAGGAAATTCAGTAAGAACATGTATAATTATATAAGGAAAAAAGTGGGAAATACAAAGCGGAGACTTGAGTGTCAATCCAGAACAAGAACTCATTTCAAAATGCAGATTAGTTAGTCAACATACACACTACAGTTTTTTCATAAACAAAACAATCGACCGAGGAAGTTCATTACATATCTGTCGCATATATCGTGCTCATATTATAGCTATACGATTAGAGAATTCATAAAATCAAGCAACAAAGCACTATGTCACGAAACCCATACAGCTACACCCAATTCATCCATAAAGGGGAACGGTTTAGAAATACCGTATCTTTACCCAAAGTACCAGAGATGCGACTAGAAAAACTGTGTAAGAATAAGCATAAACTAGAATACACATAAGCCACCGTCTTTATTTGGAGGAATGGGAAATCTCTACTACAGCACTTTTTCTGCATATTGTCCAACACGTTAAGCAGAAGAAAGAAAAAAAGAAAGAGTATAAATAAAAATACAGTAGTCCCTCTCCATGCCACGAAGGCATATAAGGACAGCAGAGGTATGGCTCCATTCATTCTTAACGTCGGCACAATATGGCAGTGGTCAACTTGACATCCCGGCCGCTCTAACACAATACCCATTGTATATGAGGAGAGTATGGACATTTTACTTACTTACTCCATGGTGCAGAGCCCTTCTTGAGAAGCTAACTGGTTTGCAGCTAATCAAGAAATTCCCCGCATTTCACGGAACCCGAAGGTTCATTACCGCAATCACAAGCGTAGTATGGACATTTTAAGAGATGAAAAACTTTCTTACGCCTGTCATGAATCGAATCCCAGATTTTCAACCCGTAGCCTGGTCCCTATTTTACTGAGCTACGCGTATCACGGCTCCCGCATTCCATAAAGTACATGGAATTCAGTTGAAAAACGAACCCAGACGCACGGCAAGTTTTACTATAAATAACTTAACGAATTTTTGGGTAGACGCTGAAAGTCACCTCTGCAACTCCTGAGCTCAGCTCAGCTCCAAAGGAAATGAAATACCGCGAAACCGAATTTTAAATTTCCCGTATGAATTTTCACACGATTTCTTCCTTACCCTGGTTTCCAGAATGAAAATCCTCTGCAATAAACCGTGCTGTATACTCACGACGAAGGAAATGTGCCTTACAATGTGCTTCACATGTCCGTTACAGAGGGCAGATTACAATGGACTGTGTTACTGGGGTGATGCAATGCACCGTACACACGTCAATAAAACTGGCGAAGTGCGAGTCATGCAGCTGCCGCTAAACTTGCCGCCCAAGTACTGGCACGTTGTGGGCAAGAACTTCAGACAATATTTAATAACCTGATTGCCAGGTGTCAAAAATATCCGAGAATTAAAAGCTAAATTTCCAACCCCTACTGCACCACGCGGTAAGTTATATTATGTCTTTTGCACACCAGAGAAGGAAATTCAAAGGTCTTAATTTTGCCATATATATCTATATAGGACTTTTAGGGCGTTTGCTCTGATGCATTCTCCAGAATACCGCGAAACCAGTACTTTCATTTCTGGATTAATTGATATGAGTAGTACCGAACTCCGAAATCCTTTAATCCTACTACGGCATGCTAACTAGACCAGCGGCCTTCACGGTGACATCCATTTTCTAGACCCATAAGGTAGTATATTCACAGAGCTATTACACAATGAAATTCAGTGGTTTTTCGCCAGTTTAATACAATCCGCGTTTTTCTATAATATTCAACATGAAATCGCAAGGGAAATCTGATTGCTGATTGTGTAATTCCAACAAGTAATTGTAAATCAATTCGCTGTAGCAGGCAAGGAACTTACGTCTCTAATTTTATGTTCCAGCTGTATTATATAACACAACGAGTGTCCATCAAACAAATAACAGCTTCAAAAACATAATAAATTGAAGACCTTATATTTTAACTTTACAAGAGCCGAGAATCGCGCTTACATCTGAGAGCGGGGTCGTGTTTCATGAAGCACAAAATGTCTGACACGCTACATAACCACCGAACTTTCATTCTTCTGTAGTTTAAGTCGCAAGTTAAGCACCGCTAATATCAAAGGTACCCAATGCACATCATGCAACAGATCCAGCCACCGCTCATTCTCACATCCTATTATCGCAAAATGGACGTTTATATTATCCTCGCATTCCGTTCCTGGTTTTCTATGCGGTCGTTTTACAAGAGATTTCCCAATCAAAATTTCGTATGGATCTCTCGTCTCCCACACAATAGCTTCATGCTTTGCTCAGCGTAGCCTGACAGTGTTGACAGTTCCCGTATAGCTCAATTACTATAATATTTTGCTGGAGGCCTGACGACAGAAGTTCGACTTTCCGCGGATACAGGCATCTGCCTTGGCCGCCATGTCCAACCTGGAGTAAAGCGATCAAAGCATGAAGCCAACTACTCATTTCAATCCACTAATGGGCTTAAAAACGCGTGTAGTTGTATCACCATTCACAAATACATTTTCATGGCTTAGTAGGTAATGAAGCTCTAGCACAACTTTCACGTATAATATCGCTATTTGGGCTGCATAAACCAGGAGATTCCTCTTAGACAACGTGTATATTCAGGTTCATATTACACTTTTACAAAAAAAGCTGTTTTCAAAGGCACGAACTAGCGGAGATTGGAAAACGAAGAGCAACTTACTGTGTGGAATGAGATTCTTGGAGCTGCAGCTTGAAGCAGAGATGATTTAATGCACCGCACAAGTAAGACATTTATTGTAAGTTCTCTTTTTCGCCTACTTCCTTCTGCAGAATTCTATTTCTGAAAGTGCTTCTCAATGGGGGACGCGGTAAAACGTTTGAAGTTCAGAAATTGAAGGATCTTCGAAAGCGCCTCCACTTTCTTGTCACGAATAAATACATTTACATTTCCCTAACGTAACGCTCCTCTTTTCAAACAAACAATTTTTGAATTGAATACTGAAAATAAAGGCTTATCACAGATGAGACAAGAAAACAGTAAAAAACAAACGAAGGTTCCATCATCGTCGTCATCATTGTCATAATACATCCATAGCAATTTCAAATACCGAGGGGCATTGTCTATGGTCTTGTAACAATAAATGCTTCACCTGAAGATGACAGCATGGCAACTTTTCGAAACGTGTACATAAAATAAATGCTTCACCTGAAGATGACAGCATGGAAACTTTTCGAAACGTGTACATATCAAGTAGGCTCTGTCATATATCCAGAGCTACCACAATATTTATGCTTTAAAATTAATTTACGGTATTTGGATTGCGAAAGTGTATAGTCAGGATATGGAATCCAACATTTCGGCGAAACCTGCTGACCCGGAACTTAAAAAGTACTTATCTTCCATACCAAACGGCGTCACACTCCAGAAACCCGTACAGTCAAAGCTAAAGGCTGTGAGATCCTCAAATTTCACCTAGGTCAAACTTAAAAGAATAAACGATAAAAATAAACTCTGAAGAACCTGAAAACTTTTAAACGCTGTTGAAGAAATGAAGATACTTGTGATTTACATAGAAACAGTTCACGTACAGTTATAGTAAAAGTAAAATTATCAATGTGCACGAGACGAAGGCACATGGGTCGTGAGAAGCATAGCTTCGCCTATTTCGAACCTCGGCAGTATATGAAGGTAAGGAATTGCTTCACGCACGTGTCGCTTTCAATACGGGGGAGTTCCCGCTGGTAATCACTGCATGTGACGTTGTGAGCATCCCATAGCCGGTCTAGATGTTCCAAAGATAGAAAAGTCTCTTGCTTTACACGTGTATATTTGAAACTGCTACACTTGTTAAAATGCACCTGATACACCTGACACCCGATGACCACTAAATATGTGTTGTTCTACAATATGTTCAAAAACACCAAGAAATTAGAACATTTAGGGCGAAAAGGGAAGCGTCCCAGGCTCCAAATCCTTGAAAACATTCACCTGCAGACGGATCGCGCGTTCATTAGGCAGGCCGTGGCTCTAGCCTACATTAAACTTGCCGGCCAGTTCAGCGCCACAATGAATATTGCCAGATACCTTTGTACGTTGACTCCGCCCGACCCCCATTGGGACATGGAATTTAATGCATTCAGCACGACTGTACATGAACTTTGCGACTGTTACCCATTCATTTCACAAGCTTCTAGGGCCGCAAAACTGTAGCATATTCATGTATTCCAGTTGCGCATCTGCTGTTTAGATAGGAGTGTGTAGCAAAACTAACGCAAACACGAATTTTTCTAAAGATTCAACTCTCTGAAACGTAACGCTGTCTCGTTAGGTAAGTAGTTACCGACGTTTTGACGGATCACTATCGTCATCCTCAGCGTAAGCAGTCCCAAAAGAATTCTTCTCGGACCGAAGTACGATCCTTCGAAACCTACGAACCTCTTCTCCCACAGATACACAGTCACATCCAGAAGACTATCAGCAAATCTTCCATACATTTATGTTTTGCCGTTCGTTAATGGACACTGTCGTGAAGGCAAAATAAGAATGGAAGTGGGAAACGAAAGAGAGAAAAATAAAGAAAAAAAGCATAATGTTGACGCAAAGTTAGTTACACACAAGACCAAGATGTGTGCAGGAATGACGGTATAACTGGATGGAAGTGATTGATATTCCGGCAACTCTTTCCTCGCGAGTACATCCGGTGCTTTTCATTCGACAGGAGACAGGCTGGGGCTCGTAGCAAGTCCGGAAGTCACACAGGAAAGCAAAACCACAAGCCGCTCTCGATATTAACCCTAATTCCTCGGTCGTCCAGCTCATTCGTAGCCTAGTCACTTTCCCAATTCTAGAACTGTTCTTCAGCCACATACTTTTGTTTCGTACATTCGCAAAGTACAGACGGACAAGTATTCCACCAATTTCTTACGGAATAATTGCCATGAGTTGGAATAATGGGGTACCGTATTCACGAAAGGCATGAAATTTTCTTAAAATTAGCACGTCCAGACATGCTCCAAGGACCACCCGGCGTCCTGTCAAGTGGGCAACGCCGTGTCTTACTCCAGGAATATTACCTGCAGGATCATGGAACTCTTTACCGCCATGTCCTCTGCAGAACTTCATGGTGTGGTGTCTACCTCTGAAGAACGTAATTCGTGTAATTAATACTTAAGAATTCAGTTCCTAACCCACATAAAACACTCACAATCTCAATTATAAAAACCAACTTGTTAATGCTATTTAGGAAAATAATCACTGCCTGTTTTGAGGATCACGCTAAAAAGATAAAGATACTGTGTGGGTAACAGGCATAGTTGCTTAATGATAAACCTGGTGGCACATTTATTAACAATTGTGCTTCCAGGAGGTTAGTACGTACAGATGAATTTTAAAGAAATGGGCAACGACTTACCGTCAAAGTTTTCCTTTCCGTGTCCGAATGTTTGGATAGAAGCAGGCTAGATAATAGTTTATCACTGACACCGGGTCTCACAACTACAGGATATGGCTGGCCATTACGCTGAGGTGTTCAGTGTACATAGAAAGCAATTGTAGTTAAGTACTTTGTCACCAAGAGGCATACTTCGCCGTCCGCGTTGAGACCTGAGCAAACACAGAAGTGTAGACATCGAACGCACTGGACACAAGTCACAGTAAAATACGTAGTGTGCATGCAAATGTGGCGCTTTCAGCCGGGCTACACACATGTTCTGAGAAATCTAGCAAGTTGTAACAGTAAAAATCAGTACAGAAAGAGACAGCAAAGATCATTGGAACTATTATTATTATTGTTTCAGATTATCATTACCATTTAACCATCATAATCGTCATCACTGATGGATGTAAAACAAAATGAACTGAGTCAGGACTCTGCACAACGACGGGCTTCATTAACGATGTACTTTCGGGTTCTGCTACAAAAGATTCAACTAGTGGAGTTTAATTTGTTACTAGTGACCTTGCGCATCTGACTATGCTCCTTACCCTAATCAACAATACCATAAAAAAATTAGCCCCTTTCCAGTGAGCAATTTAAAATGGACCAAATATCAAACATTTTAATCTCCCAGGAACAAAATTTCGAGAACTCATCATATACAAAACAAGTCACGACTTTCATAACTTCAAGGGATTTAGAGAGATTATCTGCAATGCGAACATCATGCTGCACCCGGTGGTGAAGAAAACAAAATAACACGTCAAATAACATTCGGGAAACAACTCTTGTCTCTCTGGCTTGTCTCTAGCCTTCCACGCTAGGCATGCACGTGCGCTTCAAACATACGAACATAATTATGGCCAATAGAGATGAATATTTCACAAGTGTTTGAGAGCACGGGACAGCTGTCACCTTGTATAACCCTCTCATTCGTACGTAAGGTTCGGCGCTGCTTCTGTCTTCGGGGCACAGAGAAGGACTCGGTCTTCCTGTCGCTAATAACAAGAACATCTTTTCCCACGCTCAGCAGAGTGGAAATATTAGAACAAGGAATACGAAAGTTGTCCTGTAACACTCTTTTTTACCGTGGTAGAAGGGACAGCAATAACTTTTCACCGAACGCTTTCAAAACTGAAGTAATTGTGAACAGTATTTGGAAGTTAGGTTTCTGCATCAAAAAAGACACTACGTCTCAATTACGAATATAGAGAAGTGGTTGTTTATTCTGAGAATCACACAAGACACATAAACATAAGAGGGCTGTCCGGAAAGGAACAATTCATTTTGAATTTCTCGAGAACCGGTGGCGTGGCCTTGATGCAACTTGGCAGTCAGTCAGAGAAGACCTGACTGCACATCCGTGAACAACCACTCTCCTGTTGGTCTAGTCAGTCGGCAGTGAAGCCGTTGACCGAGCTTGTGTACTGTGTGACCGTCGCATTCAAAATGACCGAGCGAGCAGATCAGCGAACCTGTATCAATGGCCCTGCACATTTTACAGCTCTCCTGCGGGCTTTTTTTTTTGGACAAAACATTGCATCACCCAGGTCTGTCATCACCCCAACAGCCCAGGTGTGGCTCCCTGCGACTTCTAGATTTTTCCAAAGCTAAAATCGCCGTAGAAAGTGAGGAGATTTGTGAATGCGACGGTCACTCAGTACACCAGCTCAGACAACGGCGTCTCAATGCCGACTGACTAGACCCACGGGAGAGTGACTATTTGCGGAAGTGCAGTAAGGTCTCCTCTGACTGACTGCCAAGTTACATCAAGGCCACACGACCGGTTCTCGAGATATTCAAAACGGATGATTACTTTCCGGACAGCCCTCGTACTGTGTTGGAAAAACTACAAAGACTTTAATGTTACAGTGGGTGTAACGTTTTGCAGTCCATGTGAGGGTTAAGGAATGTGATGCTGCTCTGGTCCAGGGCCCATATT
>Ga0123352_10005141_pt1 | contig 19568 bp, 19 predicted proteins | sample TergutLab28metaG_FD_89700 | JGI IMG/M metagenome (GOLD analysis project Ga0123352, IMG submission 89700) | Labiotermes labralis P1 segment gut microbial communities from Petit-Saut dam, French Guiana - Lab288 P1 | ecosystem: Host-associated > Arthropoda: Insects > Digestive system > Gut ... | reverse complement strand
TCAAGACAATAAATAAATCCACATCAGAAAATTCATCCGAAAGCCCTTTTGCGTAACTTCCTGTTAAAAAAGCAACTTCAATGTCATTTTTAAAACTACATTCGTCAATAAATTTTCTTGCGGATTTTTCCCAATTTTGCATTTTGTCCCCCTACGAGTGTTTGCGCTTTTCTAAATATACTAGCAAATTTGAGATGTCTGCGGGGCTTACCCCCGAAATTCGGCTGGCTTGTCCTATGTTTGCAGGGCGTATTGCGGCAAGTTTCTGCCTCGCTTCCGTTCGCAAATTACCTACATCGTTATAATCAATATCCGATGACAAAAGGCGTTTTTCCAGCTTTTTGAACTGTTCCACTTGAAACATCTGCTTTGCAATATATCCTTCGTATTTAAGTGAAATATTAACTTGCTCCGCCACATCTTTTGGCAGGTTTGGGCGGTTTTCATCCAGTTTTTCTAAAATTTCATAGCTTAACTCTGGGCGTTTTATCAAATCCGCCATTTTAAAGCCATATTCAATTTCTGTGGAGCTATGCTTGCGGAGCAATTCGTTTGTGGCATTGCTTGGAGCAATGGTTAGTTTGCGGACACGCTTTACTTCGCCGTCAATAAGGCTTTGCTTGTGCAGCAGCCGCTGATAACGCTCGTCATCAATCAAATATCCGCGACTCCTTGGTGTAAGGCGCAAATCTGCGTTGTCTTGCCGAAGCAAAAGGCGGTATTCCGCACGGGAAGTCATCATTCGGTAGGGTTCTTTTGTGCTTTTGGTAACAAGGTCGTCTATCATAACGCCAATATAGGCTTCAGAGCGGTCGATTATTAGCGGCGGCTTGTCAAGTAGTTTTGCGGCGGCGTTTATCCCTGCAATTAAGCCTTGGGCGGCGGCTTCTTCGTAGCCCGAGCTTCCATTGAATTGCCCAGCAGAATACAGCCCTGAAATAGCTTTAAATTCTAGCGTGGCATCAAGCTGAGTTGCGTCAATGCAGTCGTATTCAATAGCATAGCCAAAGCGCATAATGTGGGTATTTTCCAGCCCTTTAACAGAGCGATACATTGCAATTTGAACATCCTCAGGAAGCGATGTTGACATGCCCGAAATATATAGCTCCCCTGTATTTTCGCCCTCTGGTTCTATAAAAACCTGATGGCTTGTTTTTTCGCTAAAACGCACCACTTTGTCTTCAATGCTGGGGCAATATCTTGTGCCTGTGCCGTCAATTTCGCCGCTATACATTGGGCTTCGGTGGATATTTGCACGTATAATATCATGGGTGTCTTCGTTGGTGTGGGTGAGATAGCATGAAATTTGCTCACGGACTATGACCTCTGTCGTGTTTTCAAAGGAAAACGGAACAATGTTCTCGTCCCCTTTTTGCTCGACCATCTGTGAAAAATCCACACCACTGGCATGTATGCGGGCTGGCGTTCCTGTTTTAAAACGATACATTGCTATGCCTAATTTTTCAAGGGAGTTGCGTAATTTTGTTGAAGCCAAAAGCCCGCTTGGACCGCTATTTACGCTTACTTCGCCCCAAATACAGCGGGCGTTGAGGTATGTTCCTGTAGCAATTATTACTGCATTGCAGGGGTAAAATGTTCCTGATGCGGTGATAACGCCTTCAACATGCGGGCGACCAATGGCCGCCCCTACGGATATATCAACGACCTCTGCTTGGACTATTTGTAGGTTTGGGGTGTTTTCCAGTGTTTTTTTCATTTCTTGGGAGTATTTGAACTTGTCCGCTTGCGCACGCAGTGAGTGTACGGCAGGGCCTTTGCCGAGGTTTAGCATTTTGGACTGAATGTAGGTTTTATCGATATTTTTACCCATTTCTCCGCCCAAGGCATCAATTTCACGCACCAAATGCCCCTTGGATGTGCCGCCAATATTAGGGTTGCACGGCATCATGGCAATGGATTCCAAAGATATAGCAAAAATTTTGGTGGCAAGTCCCATACGAGCCGTAGCCAAAGCCGCTTCGCAACCCGCATGACCCGCACCAATCACAATTATATCCGTATGTTCGGCTGTATACATAAAAACTCCTACTTTCCTAAACAAAACTCTGAAAAAATCCTGTCAATAAGCTCTTCGTCCACCACAACCCCCGTTATTTCTCCAATAGCAGCATAGGCATCTTGGATGTCTATTGCCACAAGGTCTATAAACATGCCTGTATTAATTGCAGATACAGCAGCGTTAAGGTATTCTTTTGCAGCGTTAAGCAGGTTTATATGGCGTACATTTGTAACAATTTCTTGGCTGTATTGCAAGTTGTTAATGGCAAAGACTTCCTTTATTTTTGCCGTCAATTCGTCAATGCCATCCCCATTTTGGGCGGAAATGCGAACCATTGGAGCATCAATTCCATCCACCAATGCTTGCTGGGGCAAATCGGATTTATTAATAACCACTATCAAATTTTTAAATGATTGCTGTACAACAAAATCTTCGTCAAGGGGTTGTGAGCCATCCAATACCAATAGCACAAGGTCGGCTTCTTCGGCTTCTTTTGCTGAGCGCACAACCCCCTCTTTTTCTACAATGTCATCCGTTTCTCTAATTCCCGCTGTATCCGCAATTATTAGAAAAATATCACCTAACTGTATAGTTTCACGCAATACGTCACGGGTTGTTCCCGCAATATGGGTTACAATAGCACGCTCTTGCCCCAGCATGGCGTTAAGCAAGGACGACTTGCCTACATTCGGCTGTCCAATTATAGCGGTCTTTATCCCTTCACGAATAAGTTTGCCCCCCGATGCAGTGGCAAGCAGTTTGTCAACTTGCTTTAAAATACTGCAAAGAACATCACGTACATCACTTGCCACAATCTCCGCTTCTTCGTGGTCGGGATAGTCTATTGCCATTTCTATTCGGGCAAGGGCGTTAAGCAGGTCATTTGCACAATTATCCATCAATATTGACAAATTTCCCGAAAGTTGGCTTAATGCCGATTTATGCGATAATTCGCTTTTTGCCCCAATAATATCCATCACAGCTTCTGCTTGTGAAAGGTCAATGCGTCCTGCCAAAAATGCTCTTTTGGTAAATTCGCCTGCTTCGGCAAGCCTTGCACCATTGACTAAAACTAGCGCAAGAATTTTTTGTACGGCAACGGTACCTCCGTGGCAATTTATCTCTACCACATCTTGGCGGGTAAAGGTGCGGGGGGCAAGCATCACACTGACTAAAACCTCGTCAATTTTTTGTGCATTTTCAAAAATCCAGCCATAATATATACGATGACTTTCGTATTCGCCTTTATGTGAAAAAATCTTTGATAAAATAGGTATAGCATCCGAACCGCTTATCCGCACAATGGCAATAGAGCCGCCCGTTGGGGATGATATGCCGACGATGGTGTCGTCTATATTAAATTTTGCTAGTTTATACATTAGCTTCGCTACCTCGCTGTTAATAATCGCCCCACAACCACAAAACGGGTGTCTTGATGAGTGTTTGTGCATGTTGACAGCACCAAAATATTGTCGCTCGGGGTTGCTGGTCTTGCGTTTGTATTTATCACATTTCTGTGTGCAATTTCGTTTAAAAGTGCGGCAAATTCACCGTCGCTGTTAAAGTGCACTTGAATATAGTAAAAATCAATATTTGTGGAAAAAGCGGCAAAAATCTCATAAATAAGCGTTATTTCAGGAGTTATCACATAAATATTTCTGTGGTTTTGCACAAAATCATCTTGGTTTACAAAGTACCTCAAATTATGAAACATTGTACCGTTGCGCATATTGTGTCCATAAATTATAGTGTTTGGGTCTGTAAAGTCAGGGCTATTGCGAAAGTCCATGAATAATGCACCATTTACATTTTCATTACCAAAAACGTCGTGATAAAGGTAATGCTCGTTATCATATCCTTGCACTACTAAATTCCCGATATTTGTGCCGCCAATGGCGATATATGCAACAATATTTCCGCTTCCTGTAAGTTCCCGTGCTTGCCGCATCAACCTATCCCCATCGATGTCAGCTCCTCCATAAATATATGGCTCAAAAATCTCTTGAATTATCTCGCTGTTTCTTTGGGATTGCCTTCCGTCCTGCCAATATCTAAAATATCCGTAGGCATTAAAGACAAGCAAAGCCAAAAAAAATACAGTAGCAACAAGGGCAAGCCAAAATACGGCTTTATTTTTTTGCAAAGTTTTTTTACTGCCTACCATATCTCGCCGCCTCATATTGCTTGGTAATTTCGTCAATATTCTCTTCATTGCGTATAATATCCGAAATATTTTTGGTATGGTGGAATTTTTTTACCTTTGCACCTTTTTTAATGTGGCTGTTTACTTTTTTCCTATATTCACGGCGTATAGGGTTGCGCAGCCTTTCGCCCATGCGTGAAAAAACCGAGCCAACCGTACCCTTAAGATTCATTTCCAACTTTTCAACCTCTACGTCGCTAGGCACCTTACGTTTTATAATCCCTTTACGAATAAGCATTGCACGAAACAGCAAAACCAATGCGGCTACAATGCCCATGCCAATCAGTACAAAAGTTACATAACTAGCCGCATTGCCCAAAGTTTCCAAGCTGCCATCATCCAAAACTTGATCGGCGGCAAAGTCTTCTATCTGAAAATAAATAGTTTCGCCGTTTAAATATACTTGAAAAACCCCGTCAGGCTCATCACGGAAAGGCTCTTGTCCGGGAGTGAAAATGGCAAGAAGTAAGCCGAAAGGATAAAGCACCCAATGCGCCACCCAATAAAAACCTGCGAAAATTAGCCCCGGCAAAAATATAATTTGGTCGGACGGCACAAAAATAGCAATAAGAGCAAAGGCAAGAACAACTCCCAAAAATACACCCATGGTTACATAATTTGCTTTAAAAAGTGCTTTGGATGTAAGACGCTCTTTATCGTCTATCAAGCGAAGCTGTTTATCCATATTGTTCATTTGCACGTGACAAATTACAGCAAGCACACCTGCGATAAACAGCAATATATAAAGATTTGTTAGAATACGAATGTCGGAAACGCCAAAAAAATCAGCTATAAAAGCCAAAGAACCCAAAGCGAGAACCAAAGAAAATCCTGTTCCAAAATTTACTGAAACTTCAATATCCAAACGACGTGCAAAGGAATATACCACAAAAAACCCAAATATCACCGCAATAGGCCAAAAAAACTCATTGCCCCAAAAGGCCCAAACAACCCAGCCTACAAAAATGAGATGTATTGCCAAAAAAGTATAGAAATTTGTAACCCTTTTACGCACAAACATAAGCACAAAAAAGGGTATTACCGCCCACAAATAGTCCCATGCATCTGCTCCGACCAAAAAAGAAAAGAAGCCAAACATGAAAATGAAAGCCACAAAGGACGCTAAAATTTCTTTTATTAGCTTTCGGTTTTCCATAAATGCCCCTCCTACTTTGTAGCTTGCCACACCAAAATATCATCCCTTTGCGGGGCGGCTTTCAATAGACTTGTCTCCATAGGCATAATTACTACATAAGATATACCTTTTGACTTTAAATGCTCCAAAGCATCCGCCAAATCCTCTCCATAGTAACTAGAAATTATCAAATACACTGCGTCAGGATTCATTAATTGTGAAAGGTGCGTCGCAATACCGCCGGGTGCATTTGATGTGTTGATATGCGCCAAAGATTCTAAAATTGTTTGTAAATGCGCTGAGCTTCGCCCCATGGGGATGTAGGGCATTTTGTTTGTGTGCCCGTCCCGTCCATTGGTATAAAACCCTACTTTTACGTCATCGTGAATGTATTTGCTGGCAACAGTTGCCGCCAAACGTATGCCTTGCTCGTAAATTTCTTTGTAAGGATGATTGTTATATGGCTGCAAATTAAGCACAATTTCCAAACGCCGTGCAGAAACAGGAGCATGGATGTTGACCATGAGTTGCTGTTGTATGGCAGAGGCTTTAAAATTTATATTTTTTAACGAGTCTGTGGGCAAATAGTCCCTAATTCCCTTAAACTCAAAAGGGTCGGGGTTTATTAGAGAGTTGGACAAAATAGCCGCATCTAAATTCTTATACAGCATATCCATTTCTTTGTCCTCATCTAATAATTTTGGGTATACAGTTAGCTCTTGATAGGTCTTGAAAAATCCTTCAAAACGCTTTGTGTGGAGCAAATTGCCTACTTTTAAATTAACCTCACCAAGAGTGTAAAAGCCACGCTGGCTTGCTGTAAAAGGCAGTTTGCGCCGTAATTTTTCGTAAACTTTTATAGAAAATAAATCCCGCTGAGTTTTAACGCCAAAAGCCCCGCCCGTGCCGCCCACATTTTCGCCAAAATCAAGCTGCGCTGGCAGCCTAATTTCTACAAAAAGCCAAGGCAAGGGCAGCAGCTTCTTATTGGTAAACTCTTCTATTAAAAATAATGTGTCGCCCTCGAATGCTTCTTTTGCCGAAAATTTTACCTCTGCGGTTAGTCCGTGCTTCCAAAACCGCCTATATAGCCAGCTTTGCAAAAGTATTAATGAAGCAATAGCAACACCAATTACAATAACTACCATGCCATTACCTCCGCTTCCATTCCTCGACGGGGGTTACAACTTCCTCTATAATGTTATCTAAAATAGACTTTGCGGCGGCGGGTCGGTTGCGCAAGCCGCCTTTTAGCACCAGCCTATGAGCAAAAACATAGGGAAGCAAATGTACAATCTCTTTTGGAGTTACAAAGTCTTGCCCATTTAAAATGCAATACGCTTGCGCAATGCGGGCAAGCGCCAACATACCGCGGGTAGAAATACCAAGGGCAATACCCTCATGCCTGCGTGTTTTTTCCACCATGTCAACAATATATCTATTTACATCAGGATGAATGTAAACATTTTGCGCCGCTACCTGCATGGCTTTGAAGCTGTCCATATCGCAAACGGCTTCGATTGACCTAAATGCTTCACCTGTAATGTGTTTTTCTAATATAGCCACATTTTCTTCATGGTTTGGATAGCCCAAATTTAACTGCACCAAAAATCTGTCAAGTTGTGCCTCTGGCAATGGAAAAGTACCTTGTGTTTCAATAGGGTTTTGGGTGGCGATGACAAAATACGGCGTGGGTAAAGGGTATGTAGTGCCATCCACGGTAATTTGACGCTCTTCCATGGACTCCAACAAGCCACTTTGTGTTCGTGGGGTAGCACGGTTTATTTCATCCGCCAATACAATATTTGCAAAAAGCGAGCCTTTGCGAAAAACAAATTCGCCCTCTTTCATGTTATAAAAGTTAATGCCTGTAAGCTCTGAGGGTAAAAGGTCCGGTGTAAATTGCACACGGGAAAAGCCAGCGTCAAAAGTTTTTGCCAAAGCCTTTGCCAGCATAGTTTTCCCCGTGCCTGGAACATCTTCCAAAAGTACGTGACCGCCAGCAAGCATTGCTGAAAGTATCAACTTTACTTCATTAGGCTTCCCAAAAATAACCTGCTCTACATTATCAACAATTTTTTGTCCCAACTGTTGCACTTGCAAAATGTCCATCCTCTCATCACCCCTACTTTTTGCCTATTATACAACACAGAAGGCGTTTGCGCAAGTTTTTTTGATTTTTGATTACATTTCAAAGACATATATTGTCACCCATACGAAAATTATGCTATAATTTGTTTTATAGATAAAGTTAATTATGAGGTAAAATCTGATGGGTAAAAAATACAGGATACAAAATAAAGCATTAAGAATTACCGTGCGAGTAGTCATTATAATAATCGCTGCTGTTACAGTGATTGCCGCCGCTGGGTGGATTACTTTCCGCATCATGGTGCGTCCGCCGGAAATTCCACAAATCCCTATTTCAGGAGGTCAAGAAAATTCATCCACCAATGAAGGCAGCGAAGATGAGGATGGTGGTTTGGCAAACGAGCAAACTTTGCCCGGTTTTGCTCAGTTTGAAGAACGCAAACCCAATTTTTACACCTTTGTAATATTTGGGCTTACTGAGGGCTTAAACGCAAATACTATAATGGTTGCAGCTTATGATGCAGAAGCAAGGGAGGGTTTTATAGTAAGCATCCCTCGTGATACTTTAATTGACGTACAGCGCACTAACCGCAAAATTGTTTCTTCGTATCCGTCTGGTCGTTTAGGAGGCAGGGGGCATGAGGGCGGCGTAGAGCAAGTTCGGCGTGATGTGCAATCTTTGGTTGGGTTTAGACCCGATTTTTACATCCGTGTGGACTATGCCGCTTTTGTACGTATGGTAGATGCCGTTGGCGGGGTAGAAATTTATGTGCCTTTTCGCATGTACTACAATGACCCATGGCAAAATTTGCACATCGACTTACAGCCCGGGCTTCAACTTTTAAGCGGGGAAGATGCTTTGCGTTTTTCCCGATACCGCACGGGTACGGCAGGGGTTTCCCCGACAATAAGCGACTATCAGCGCATTGTGCACCAACAACAGGTGCTTTCTGCAGTTTTTCAAAGGTTGCTCACACCCGCCTCCATACTGCGTATTCCCGAATTTATAAGCATTTTTAACGAATATATTTATTCAGATTTAACAGCAGGAGAGCTTTTGTGGTTTGCGAACCAAACCCGTCATATAGGCGGTTTGGATGCTTTAAGCACATACACCATACCAATGCTTGGCACAAGCGGCGCACCTTTTTGGTATGAATTTGCAGACCCAGAGGGTATTTTGGAGCTGGTAAACCGCACAATAAACCCGCTTGTGCGTGATATTACAATAGATGATTTACGCATTGCACAATAAAAAGGGGTTGTATATATTTTGAAAAGAAAAATTTTTCTTGTAGCATTTTTACTGACGGTGCTTGTTGTTGCCACAGCTTGTAACGAGTATGCAGAGAGCTTTGAAAACGGAAGCCTTATTACTGCAAGCCAAGCACGTAATTTGATGGAACAAAATCCTTATGCCATTATTTTGGATGTACGTACACAGTCGGAGTTTGATGCCCTTCATATTCCTAATGCGATACTTATTCCTAATGAAATGCTTGGACTTCAAGAATGGGACGCCTTGTCCGACAAAGGTGCATTGATATTGGTGTACTGCCGCAGCGGTTCACGAAGCGAGCAATCTGTCCGCTTGCTTGTTGCCATGGGATACACAAATGTTTTGGATTTTGGCGGCATTTTAAGCTGGCCGTACGAAATTATTAGCAACTAACATTTTTCACCCCTTGTCCGAATAAATTGGACAAGGGGTGATTTGCATTGAAAACTAAAAACAAAGTTATACGTGTGGCTTTGCCTGCATTTGTAGCTGGCTTAAATATTTTAATTGTAATTTATCCCGCTGTTGCTTTATCAGCGGCACAGCGGGGGCTTTCTTTGTGGTTTAATAGTGTAATGCCGGGGATTTTGCCTTTTGTTATTGGGGCAAATTTATTATTGGCTTTGGGGGCGGCAAATTTTTTGGGCATTTTTTTATCGCCTGTAATGAAAAGGCTGTTTAAAACATCGGGGCGTGGTGGTTTTGCGCTTGCAATGGGGCTAATTTCAGGATACCCTGTCGGTGCAAAAATTGTGTCCGAAATGCGTAGCAAAGGCGAGCTTGGCAAGGTTGAAGCGCAGAGATTGCTCGGTTTTACAAATAACGCTGGCCCATTATTCATTTTAGGGGCCGTCGCCGCTGGAATGTTTGGCTCTGTAGCTTTGGGGTATTTTTTGCTTGCAGCACACTATATAGGAGCGTTGTCTGTTGGGCTTATAATGCGAATTTACGGTGCAAAACACGACAAACGCCCGCAAAAAGAAAATTTGCAACCCATTGCGGTGTTTTCCCGACCAAAAGAATCCTTTGGACACATTTTAGGCGGTGCTGTTAAAAATGCTATGGAAACCATGCTAATAGTTGGTGGTTTTATGATGCTTTTTTCCGTGGTTTCCGCACTTTTAGGTCAAATTTTGCCTTTAAATTCACAAACCCACTCCGCAATTTTTAGCGGTATTATAGAAATGACAAATGGCATAGGCAGTTTAAGCGAACAAGGTACAAGCCGTATAATTGTGGCGGCTGTAGCCGCTTTGCTATCCTTTGGCGGACTGTCAATTCTTTTTCAAAGCCTAAATTTTATTAGCAAAACAGACCTCAATACTCCAATTTACATCCTTTGTAAAATTGGACATGGTTTAATCTCGGGGATAACCGCTTTTATCGCCTTCCCATTTTTTGCTCAAATTATCGAAAATTCGCAGTCGCTTCCTACCTTCGCCCCAAGTGCCGCACGTACACTTGCAAATTCCGGCATATATTTTGGTGTTGGTATCGCAGTTTTAACTATTGTTTGTGTGATTGCCGCAATTATTAGGTTTCGCAAGCGAAAATAAAAAACGAGCATCCGCTCTGTGCGGTACCCGCCCCCAGTATGCTATCGATTCCAACGCATGTGTACACATTTTCCGTCCTCAAAACTCAAAAGGAACGACCCGTAAAAAGGAAAGCCGTCAGGCAAATCATATTCGGTATAATTTAAGAATACATGGGCACTCACTTCCATTGGTGCGAATAGTTCAAGATAGCCCCACTCCCTTGGCTCGGCTACAAACCGCCATATTTCAACAGGCGTATTTTTGTAAACTTCAACCTTTCGATGCATTCCTGTTGTTTTATAAACAATACCTTGCCCACTAGGCTCGTACATCCGATACCGAAGGTCATCGCCCTCAAATTCACCAAAAAACGCAGGTATAAGAAAAATTTCAGTCCCAGTGCTTGCATTGTACAAACGGTCATTTGACATAAAGTCCGATGTATCGACGTTAGTGTGAGCAAATGTTTTCCCGTTTATTTCGATAGTTCCTTCAATGCGGGCTACTTCAACTTCATTCGGCGTAAGTGCATTTCTTGCAATATATCCTTTAAGCAGCAGATGGTCGCCTTGTTCCTCTACGCTTGTAAGAATAAAGCTATAACTGGGGTGGTAGTCCCACTGCGTTAATCTATTGTAACGTGAGTCGCCACAAGCCGCCAGTACCCCAACTAGAAGTAACAGCATTAAGAGAATTAATAATTTTTTCCTCATTATTCATTGCCTCCAAATTTTCCGATACAGCCAGCCGCACTTGTAAGGTTCACTTTAATTTTTCCCAGTTAATGTAAATTTCCGTGGCAGTCTGACCGCCTTTTTCAATTATTGCAAATATCTCTGTGGTGTCTTTGTTTTTGCGGTCAAAAAGAGTGATATTTAACACATCGTTCGGATATGTTTCTTTTTTATATGCCACTTTAAGGTTTTTTGGGCGATACCCCAAATATAATTCGTCGGGAATATAGTCGTATATCCATTTAAGGTAGTTTACATTGTTTACATGGTTGTTTGTGTCCATGTCCCGCCTTGTGGCTGTGTATTTATGTTGCGACAGCAATGAAAAACCGCTGGTCTTTGGCATGGAAAAGTCTTTGGGAATAAGAAATGGATGCCTATCTCCATATTTTTGCGCTATGTATTCATTTGGACGCACGGGCTTTAAACTTCCTCTGTCTAGCAATATCCAATTAGAATTGGCAGCAAGCAAGCGTTTGCCCGATGCATCTACCACTTCAAAGCCACGCTCACCAAAATAAGCCTTGTACCCAACAGCCCATGTTGATATGTTTACAATATCTGCTACCTTTGGAGCATCGTAAATTTCCACTTGCCAATGTGTCAAAACCCACACCCAGTTCATTTTGTTGTAATAATCAAATGCCCCTGATATGGAATGGGTGTGATAAAGCGAACATTCTTGAACATATTCCATAAGACCAGTCAGCGACATTGTGTTGTCGGGCAAAAGGCTACTAAATCCAATACGGTAATCTACATTAAATTTTGTGTTATTGTTTGTCATTGTCATCTTTGTCGCCCGCCTCCGCATTTCTTTCATTCATGCGTTTTCTATATGCATAAAACAATGAAATTAGCACGAGCAAAAGAACCAAGCCGACAATTAATGCCCGAAGGTCGTTGACGGCTATTAATAGCGCAACGCCCCCTGCGAAAATGCTGGCAGTATACATAACAAGCACCGTTTGCTTGTGTGAAAGTCCTTTGTCAATTAGTTGGTGATGAAGATGCCCCCTGTCTGCTTCCATTGGTGATTTTCCACGCAAAATACGTTTAACGGTAACATAAACAGTGTCAACAATGGGCAAAGCCAGCGCAAAGCCAACAATGGCAACAGAAAGCAGGGCATACGATTTATAAACCCCCATTATAGAGCTAACTGCCAAAACATATCCAAGGAAGGTCGAGCCGGTATCCCCCATAATAACATCTGCAGGGCTAAAATTACGAGGTAAAAAGCCAAGGCAGCTTCCCGCAAGGGTCGCAGCAAAAATAACTGCCATTGGGCTGCCTGTCATTATACATAAAATCATTAAAAACACGGATGCAATGGAGGTTACACCAGCCGCCAAGCCGTCAACGCCATCAATAAAATTGACCGCATTTATCATCCCCACAATCCACAAAACCGTAACGGGTATTGTGATATAGTTAAAGAAATCGGGTAAATTCCATCCAATAAAGTCTATTTGTGTACCCGTGAAGACCACAACCAAGGCAGCAATAATTTGCACAAAAAGTTTTAGTTTTGCCGGCAGGTTAAACATGTCGTCCAACATTCCAAGCCCAACTACAATAATTGCGCCAACGACAAAGCCTGCAAATTCAAGCGACCTAAAATCTTCCATTACAAAAGTAGCGGCACCCATTGCAACCATAAAACCAATAAAAATAGCAAGTCCACCCATGCGTGGCATGGCTTTTTTGTGCATTCCTCTCGCCCTAGGCTGGTCTACCGCATTTAAACGCACAGCAACCTTGCGTGCCCACGGGGTCAAAAGCAAGGTAATGCTAAACGCCGCCGCAAAAACAACGACATATAAAAGCCAATTATGAACCAATTCGTATTCAGGATTTATTAAAGGCATGTGTTAGCTCCTTATACCAACTTGCGACAAAATTTTACAATATAATTCTATCACACATCCATTTGGCTGTCAATCATATCTATTCGACGCTGATGTCGTTCCGCATTGCTAAATTCGCCAGCCAGCCAAGTGTCTAAAATCTCCAAAGCAAGCCCTTTTCCGATAACCCAACCGCCCATGGCTAAAATATTGCTATCGTTGTGGTCGCGGGTAGATTTTGCGGAAAAAACATCGTGGCACAATGCACAACGTATGCCTTTAAAACGGTTTGCGGCAATAGAAATGCCAATGCCGCTGCCGCAAATTAAAATACCCTTTGTAGCATCGCCATTTAATACAGCCTGCGCCACTTGTTTTGCATACATGGGGTAGTCTGTCGGCTCTTCGTTAAAAGTGCCAAAATCTTTATATTCCAAGCCCTTGCGGCTTAAATGCTGCTTAACCTCTTTCATAAGTGCAAAACCAGCACTATCGCATCCAAGTGCTATCATAAATAGCCCTCCAATCAATTTTTTCTATGCATTGTTTTATTTGTGCTGCACAATTTTGGTATACTTCAAGCGAGCCGCCAAAGGGGTCGCTAATGTCCTCATTATTACCGCAAAGCTCACCAAAGGTTGTAATTTTTTCTTTATATTTTGGAAAAGCCTCAAGCAAATGAGCTTCGTGAGAGATGGTCAAGCACACCACAAGGCGAGCCCCTTCAATATTTTCAAGCGAAACACGTTTTGCCGCGTGAGCGTCAAGAGAAAGCCCTGAAACAAGGGCGCATTTAATAGAATTTGAGGAAGCTCCATCCCCATCATAAGCAAAAACACCCGCACTATCAGCAATAAAACCTATACCCTCATCATCGAATAATTTTTGCGCAAAAACTTGTGCCATGGGGCTGCGGCAAGTGTTGCCCGTGCAAACAAAAAGTATTTTTTGCATTATTTGTCACCTCGTTGCGTTCGTACTATTTTGTTGCTGCTTTATACAAGCGGTCCATAATGGCTGTGCCTATACCCTCCTCGGCAACGCCTTGGGCAAAAATTTCATCATGCCCATTTTCATCACATTGGCGCAGGACAGCATAAAGATTTGCAGCAATTTCCTCCATACGGCGACCAAGCCCTATGAAAGGTGCATTACCATAAAGTTTTTTATCGCCGCTCGGAGCAATGATAACAGGATTTGATGTATTAGTTGCGTTTAAAAGCTCTAAAATTTTAGTACTGGCGGCTTCGGGTTCGCCTTTTACAAGGGTTACTTTGGCTTTTGGGGAATAATGCTTATACTTCATACCGGGTGATTTTGGTGCGTTTGTGTCGTTTTGCGTTGGTGCTCCGACCCTGCCAATAGCATTTTCAATCATTTCCAAAGTAATTGCGCCAGAGCGTAAAATTTTTGCATTGCCTTCGCTAAAATCTATAACAGTGGACTCCAATCCATGTTTGCAAGCCCCGCCATCAAGTATCATATCAATTTTGCCGCCCAAATCATCCATAACATGCTGGGCTGATGTGGGGGATGGCCTGCCGGAAGTATTTGCAGAGGGTGCGGCAATAGGTACGCCACTGTGATGTATAAGCAGTTTTGCAACGATATGGTTCGGCACACGGATTGCCACTGTGTCCAAATGACCGTAAGAAAAAACGCCAGCTCTTGATTTCATCACAAGGGTAAGTGCCCCCGGCCAAAAAGCATCCATCAATGCACGGGCACCAGCCGGCACATTTTGCACAATCCGCTCTAAATCAAAGTCATTATTGACATGAACTATAAGGGGGTTGTCCGCTGGGCGGCCTTTTGCAAAGTATATTTTGCCCGCCGCCGCTTCGTCCAAAGCATTTGCACCAAGCCCATAAACCGTTTCAGTAGGAAAGGCAACAAGACCACCTTTTTTAATAATTTCGGCAGCCTGTTTTATAGTATCGACAGAGGCCGAGCCAACCTCCACTTTGCCAATAACGGTTTTCATGTTATGACCCACCACAACATTTTTTGTATTTTTTTCCGCTGTTGCAAGTGCAAGGGTCGTTGCGCCCTACTTTTTGCCCAATAACAACAGTGCCGCTTTTCTTTTGCTCAATAAACATTTTTTTACGCTCGTCTGCGCTAAAAATATTGTCCCATTGGGGCAATGTTACAAGATGCTCTGCTTTATATTCTACCATTTTTTTGTAAAGAGTTTCAAAATTTACTAAAACGTCGATTTCACTGTCTTCGGTTATCTCGTCCATATCTAGCACACTGTTTAAAGCACCAGATATGCCGTCCAAAAATCCTGCCATTGACTCGTGGTTCATTCCATATTCTGCGGCGAGGTCGCTAAACTTGCCTTTTATGACATTATTTTTGGTTTCTAGCATTTTTTCGTACACAGCTTGCTCTAATGGCAAGTGTGCATCCCATACAGAATTTACTAAACCACCACGCTGGTCGTACGCCGTTTCCAGCCATTTTTCGTATATTCCCATTTTGTCCTCCAAAGTTTTTTGTCAATTATACAATATAATATTGCTTTTGTCAATTTTTACACAAGGGGCAGCAAAAGCCAAATTGGGGCAGTCGCCATTATAGATATGCCGATTATTTTTCCAAGTTTTTTGGTTGCTTTTACAGATGCCAAGCTGGTGGTTGACCACGTTAAAAAGGCAGTAAACGGAAAACGATATGTTAAAATACCTGCCCAAAACCAACTTACACTTAATACTACTGCTCCAATCCAGCCATCAAAAAACACAAATCCAAAAATACTCGCTATCATCAAGAAAATTGAGGAAACATAACCCGTTACAGCACGGGATAAATTCAATTTTACAAAGTCGGCATACTCACTGTATTCATCGTGACAAGCATCATCACAAAAATAGCGTGTTTTAAACTCTACCCTTTCAAAATTCAGATTTTCACAGTTGTTGTGCCTTTTTCCGCAGTAAAAGCATTTGACTTTCATAGCCTCACCCTATTTTACAACAAAATTTACCAATTTGCTAGGCACAAAAACTTCTTTCACAATAGTTGTGCCTTCCAGCCATTTTGCCGCTTGTTCTTTGGCAAGGTTTATGGCGTCGTCTTTTGAAATATCTTTTGCAACCTTCATGTCAGCACGCAATTTGCCATTTACTTGCACAACCATTGTTATTGTGTCTTCTGCGGCTTTTTCTGCGTCAAAAACAGGCCATCTTTGGGTGAAAACACTCTTATTATGCCCCAAAACTTGCCATAATTCCTCTGCCATATGCGGCGCAAAAGGTGCAAGCATCACAGTTATTGCTTCCAAGGTTTCTTTGTCCATTCCGCCATTTCTAGAAAGCTCTGTTAGTTTATTTGTATACTCCATAAAGCCCGAAACAGCAGTATTGAGCGACAAATTATCAATGCGTTGGGTAATATCACGTATCATTTGATGGCGAGTTTGTTCATGTCTTATCGTTGGCTCTATAAATCTACCAGTATTTTCGCAAACCAAACGCCATAGCTTATTTAAAAAACGCCAAACACCTTCCAGCCCGCTGTCTGTCCAGTCTGCATCAAGCTCTGGCGGCCCAACGAAAAGGATATACATACGTAGGGCATCGCAACCATATCTAGCCAAAATTTCCTTGGGCGAAACGCCATTGCCTTTGGATTTTGACATTTTGTAGCCATCCTTGCAAATCATACCTTGGTTAAACAGCTGTTTAAAAGGCTCTTCAAAGTCCACCACGCCTATGTCGTAAAGAAATTTTGTGTAAAAGCGTGCATACAGCAAATGCAGCACGGCATGTTCCACACCGCCTACATAATAATCAACAGGCAGGTATTTTGCAGCTTTTTCTTTGCTAACAATTTCGTTTGCATTATCAACATCTATATAACGCAAGAAATACCAAGACGAGCCAGCCCATTGAGGCATGGTGTTGGTTTCACGCTTTGATGCCAGCTTACATTTTGGACAAGGCACATTAACCCAATCTTCAATTAATGCAAGGGGGGATTCCCCTGTTTCTGTGGGCTTATATGACTCCACATATGGCAGGGTTACAGGCAAGTCTTGTTCGGGAACAGCAACCACGCCGCATTTTTCGCAATGAATTAGCGGAATAGGCTCACCCCAATATCGCTGGCGGCTAAAAACCCAATCACGCAAACGGTAGTTTGTTGTGGCTTGACCCAATCCTTTTTCTGTAAGATATTTTGCCACTGTTTCTTTGCCTTCTGCACTGGAAAGTCCGTTGAACTCTCCCGAGTTTATCATTATTCCCTCTCCTGTATAAGCCTCTTGCGGGATGCCGAGGGCGGCATCTCCTACGGTTGGGTCAGCTATTACTTGTAAAATGGGAAGGTTAAATTTAGTGGCAAATTCAAAATCTCTTTCGTCGTGGGCGGGTACACACATTATTGCCCCTGTGCCGTAATCAGCCAAGACATAATCACTTATCCAAATTTGCATTTTTTCGCCGCTCATGGGGTTTATGGCATACGAGCCTGTAAAGACTCCTGTTTTTTCCTTGCTTGCCATGCGGTCTACATTTGATATTCCCGATGCATTTTTGATATATTGTTCCACGCTTGCAGAATTTTCCGGTACGGTAAGTTTTCCCACAAAAGGGTGTTCGGGTGCAAGCACCATAAATGTTGCACCAAACAGTGTGTCTGGGCGGGTAGTAAAGACCTTTATTTTCTCGTCATTGCCTTGAACGGCAAAGTCCACCATTGCGCCGTGGCTTTTCCCAATCCATTCTGCCTGCATACGCTTTACTTTTTCGGGCCATTTTAAGCCGTCAAGGTCATTGAGCAAGCGTTCGGCATAATCTGTTATACGCAGCATCCACTGGCGCAAATTCTTTTTGGTTGTAGCCCCGCCGCAACGCTCACATTCACCACCCGCCGCTTCTTCGTTGGCAAGCACTACTTTGCAGGCATCACACCAATTAAGCGGCATTTCTTTTTCATACGCCAAGCCCTTTTCAAACATTTTTACAAAAATCCATTGCGTCCATTTATAAAAATTCGGGTCGGTGGTGGATAGCTCCATATCCCAGTCATAAAGCGCGCCAATGTCTTTAAGTTCGGCTTTAAAGGCTTTTATGCTCTCTTTCACAGCGGCTTCGGGGTGAATGTTATTTTCTATTGCAAAATTTTCGGCAGGCAGTCCAAAAGCATCCCAGCCCATAGGGTGTATAACGTATTTGCCATCCAACACGCCACGCCGTGCCAAAACATCGCTTAACACGTACCCCCGCCAATGCCCAACATGTAGCCCTTCACCAGAGGGGTACGGAAACATATCAAGATAATACATTTTTTCTTTTCCAGCGTCATACGGATTTATGGGATTTTGCTCCCAAAACTTGCGCCATTTTGCCTCTGTTTGCAAAAAATTATATTTTGTGTCTTTCATAGCTCATCCTCCGTGTGCATTTTGAAAGATTATACCAAAAATTCTAGCGTTTGACAACGAAAACATTTTAGTGTACAATGAAATTTGGCAAAAATTTAACATTATGAGAGGATAGATTGCAATGGATTCTATAAAAATGATTGAGGAATTTGCAAATGCCTTTGGCGCACCTGGTTTTGAGGATGATGTCGTGGCAATAGGGCGAAAATACGCCCCAGCAGGTGCAAAACTGGTTGAAGACAATATGCGCAATCTTTATATTTGCCCAAAAAACGAGCGGGATGAAAACAAGCCTGTTGTGTTGATAGATGCCCACACAGACGAAGTTGGTGCAATGGTGCAAGCCATAAAATTAAATGGAACCCTTTCTTTCATAACCTTGGGAATGTGGTCGCCGGCTGTTATTATGGCTCAAAAAGTTGTGATTAAAAATAACCGTGGCGAATATATTGAGGGTGTTGTGTCGTCTACACCGCCCCATTTTGGCGGGGTAAAGCAAGATACTTTGACAGTAGAAAGCATGTCTATTGACATAGGTGCGACAAGCAAGCAAGAGGCAATAGAAATTTTTGGAATTGGCGTGGCTAACCCCATTGTTCCATATTCAAAATTTAAATACGATGCTGCAAGAGATATTATGATGAGCAAGGCTTTTGACTGCCGTTTGGGCTGCGCCGCCGTTATGGAGGTTATGAACCAAGCTGCCCAAATGAACCTTGACGTAAATGTTGTTGGTGTGTTGACAAGCCAAGAGGAAGTGAGCTACCGTGGTGCAAGGGTTGCTACAAATGTAGTCAAACCCGATATAGCCATTTGCTTTGAAGGTACTCCCGCAGATGATACTTTCCAGCACCCCGACTTAATACAAACCGCATTAAAAAAAGGGCCTATGCTGCGTCATATTGACGTGGGTATGATAACCCATCCACGTTTTATACGTTTCGCCCTTGATGTTGCACACAAAAACGGCATACCTGTTCAAGAAGCCGTGCGTACGGGCGGCGGCACAAATGGTGCGGCGTACCACACAAGCAACCAAGGTATTCCAACAATTATAATTGGGCATCCTTCACGCCACATCCACAGCCCAAATTCAATAGCATCTTTTGAGGATTATAAAAACGGTGTAAAATTGGCAGTAGAAGTTGTTAAGGCATTGAATAAGGAAATTATAGCAGGATTTTAGAGCCTGTTTAGTATCTTGCTTTCGATAGATTTTCGAGCGTTTTTTCGTCAGGGCGTTTTCATACTAATCCCATTTAAAATCATGGACTGCTCTCCTTCGCTATTCCCAAACGCCTTGCGTTTGGGGCTCAGTCGGCACTC
>Ga0123352_10005139_pt1 | contig 19574 bp, 9 predicted proteins | sample TergutLab28metaG_FD_89700 | JGI IMG/M metagenome (GOLD analysis project Ga0123352, IMG submission 89700) | Labiotermes labralis P1 segment gut microbial communities from Petit-Saut dam, French Guiana - Lab288 P1 | ecosystem: Host-associated > Arthropoda: Insects > Digestive system > Gut ... | reverse complement strand
TTGTTGGCTAATGTTTAGTTAAACAAGCTACATGTTTCGGCCTTACTTGGTCATCATCAGGCTTACAGGAGATTAGTATCAATTAAGGTACAAATGTTCGCTGATACTAATCTCCTATAAGCCTGATGATGGCCAAGTAAGGCCGAAACATGTAGCATGTTTAACTAAACATTAGCCAACAATATATGTTGTGTAAAGACGGTGGACTTAATGAAAAACTTTGTATATGTACACAACGTGATGGAAACTATTCAATTTATATTCACTTGTGTTGTTTCAGTAACATTATCCACCACTTTCTACCCACATATTGGGAATGGAAAATACTGTAAATATATTTCTGTGCTAGTAAATACCAATTTGACGAAACATAAAAATCATGTGAAATACGACATGATGAGGATTACGAGAATATCTAGACATAGTGCACAGAACGTAGGCTGATTATCCTGTATGTAAGAGTAATAAAAAAATGGGTGTTCGAGGTGTAAGATATTTTGTATTAAAATATTTAGCTGCTGCGAAATAAATAGAGCTACCCGGTCGGAGAATCTGAGATCAAAAAAGCAGCTATGATAACTCAAGCCGACATTTCTGTTTTTAAGAACAAGAATTTGCATCACTCCTGTTCGATGGAGAATTAATGTTCAGGTTCATTCGCATGCAAAAAATACACCGTAAGCTTACCGTGTCCGTCTGTATGTCTGCCTGTCCGTCCGCCCGCACAACACAACACGACACGACACGACACACCACATTACACACCGCTCCCAATGGGGGATTTTCGTGACATTTTATAATGCGGTATTTTTACCAAAATATCTCCACCAAATTCAAGTCGTTTTAAAATCGGATAAAAACGAACACGCACTTCGTACTAATACCTACGTATATTTATGTATTACTGGTTTTTATAACACGAATATTTTTTCTTGTGACGTATACAGTGAGGTCGGAGGACGTCTGAAAACCTAAAAACAAAAAATGAGGCAGTTAAGCGTTAAGGAGGAAGAAACAATTGAGCACTGAGCATTGAACATGATCAATATTAAACGTCGAGAGTCGAAGTTTAACACTTTAAAGGCCAAATTAAATTCCATCTGCCATTTGCTGGCATTATTAGGAGCTCACCATATTCTACACATTAGCAGGGTAAGGGTTAAGAGAAAGCGAGAGCAATTCTCCCCGCTTAGGATATCAAGACGACGATAGATTGTTGAAATCTGCGGCTTTTGGAGGTTTAACTCCACTCATTATTAACATCGGCACTAGCTGGATCTGAGTGGCCAGGTTCACAAACAGACCGCTTTACTCCCATTAAATGAGAGAGTGGGTGGTCCCCAGACTCACTATGGAAAATTGGTGAAGAGAAAAATAAGCCCACCCACCCAGGAATAGAACATGAAGCTTTTAGAAATATTGTTTAGGTGTTCTAGGAACATGATCATTACCAGCACTCACAGAAATACGACTGTCACTTTATTAATTTTCAGCTACACAAGGGGTAGTTGAAAATTATTCATAATCACCGAAATGTTGTTGGAATATCAGTTGCGTCAACTTCCAACGTTGTGTATTCGTCCCACCATGTTTGTTATATATCGGTCACGCCTGTGAGCTTGAGCATTGCTACAATATCAGTAACACACGTAGCAACTTATATGTCTCGCACTATATCAGTGACAGATTTCAGCACCACATTGACCATAATAACGGAGACCGAAAACGTCTTCGAAAAGTCAGGCTACAAGGCAGCTATGAAGCGGCTAACAGACTGAAAAGTTCATTGTCACTGCATGTGCCATGTAAGCTTCGGGTCTTAAATACCCTAAATTATGTATACTGACTAACAAGCCCGACAGAGCTTCTGAAGTGATCATGTTTGGTAATGATCATAGAAGTGTGTCATGTTTAACGATGTATTCCGAAATATAATAATATGATTTTTTCAAAATTGTAATTCCCGTTCATAATTGTATTTGTGTGTTTGCAATACATCTCACGCATCAAATTATAATGTTTCACCTGGAGGCAAAGGTACCCATGATTCAATACAGTTACTAAATCCATTATTACATGTAAGTTATTAATTATATTAATGAAATACATCATCACCATATATCTTTCATGGAGTTGGGCCACTTGTTGACCCGTTCCGGTCTCACGTATCCAGAAGTCTCTTTAAAGGTCTTCCTTGATTCCTTCTGACAGTTGGGCAGTAGTGTTTCATTACTCTGGGTAATCTATTTCTAGGCATTCTATTTACATGTTGTATTCAGCTTCTCTTGTATTCCAGCAATTTGTCCAAAATTATTATTATTTTTAGCTCCTTTGTAATTTGTGCATTTGTTTTGTAATCTGTCCAAGTGTATCCTGCTGTTCTTCTCATGTATTTCATCTCTGCTGCTGTTATTCTTCTGGCGCCACTTGCTTTAATAGTCTAAGTTTCGCTGCCATATAACAAAACTAGAAGGGCCAGTGTATTGTATAGTCTTATTCTTGTTTTCTTAAGGGTTTTCTGTGGTCTAAACACATTATTTAAAATACCTGTAATTTATAAAATTTATTTAATTTGTTATCAATGCCCATTTCTGCTTCATAAGATATCATATTTCCTAAATAGTTAAACAAATTTAGTTGTTCTATAATTTTATTATCTATTACAATTTTAGTTCTCACTGGATCTCACCCTTTAAATGCCATCGATTTTGTTTTCTGTATAGATATAGTTAAACCATATTGCGTTATTATTTGATTTAATTTATGTGCAGCTTTCTGTAGGTTATCTTCTGTGTCTCCTATTATGACTTGATCGTCTGCAATTAACAGCGTTGACATTTGTTGGTTTTTTGAAAGTTTAATTCCGGTTAGGTCTTGATTTTGCCATTTAGTTATTATTTCGTCTAAATATATAGTAAACATCGTAGGTGAAAGAAGGCAACTGTGGCGTACTCCTTTATTAATTAATACCGGTTTTGATGGTTTGTTGTTAAATTTTATCAATATTTGTGTGTGTGTGTGTGTGTGTGTGAATATCCACTATTGCATTTTGCAATGCGCCTGGGATATGTCCAGATTTCAAAATGTTAAATAAAATCTGTCTTTGTGTGTTATCAAATGCTTTCTCATAATCTATAAACAGCCAGTGTGTTTCCAAGTTAAATTACCTTCTTTTTTCAATTAGTAATTTAAGGCAAAATGTTGGGTCCATGCATGACCGTCCCTTTCGGAATCCATTTTGTGTTCCTGTAATAAATACTTCTGAGTACTTCTGCAGTTTAATATTAAGGATTTTAGAGTATAACTTATAGCAGGTGTTGAGAATACTAATTCCTCTGTAGTTTTTGGGTTCTCTTCTGTCACCTTTCTTAAATATGGGGGTTATAACAGCATTTCTCCACTCATTTGGAAAGCGATTCTCTCTCTCTCTCTCTCTATATATATATATATATATATATTGTTTAAAAATTGTAGTAATCTCAGTTTAAACTCTACTGGTGCAAACTTGTATAGCTCTGAGTTAATGTTATCTTGTCCTGGAGCTTTATCTTTTTTTAAATTTTGACACCTATTTCAGTTCATCAAAGGTTATAGATGCACGTGAGTAATCGGATGAGTTATATTCTATTTGTAAGAAAGAATATTCTGAATATTTAACCCTACATCAACACACGATGCAACACATCATGACAGAACAATCAACCTAGACGTAAATGAGAGAATAATATTAAAATGGATTGTAATACTTTCAATAAACCGTGCATTACTTTACGTAATGTGTGTCAAGAGCCAAAACAATGAACTTAATTGCACACGTGTGTATTTATTGCAATATTTCCACCTACTTGTTTCGGCCGGTAATCCGGCCATCTTCAGGGTGACATTTCTCTTACAAGAATACAGTTCAATCATACGTGTCAGATTCCCCCAGTGTATTAAAATTCATATGATTATTGGTTAGAATTTTCTGTAGGATGGTAGTATAAAATGATATAAAATAAAATAAAATAAAATATACATTATAAATTATTTAATTTATAATCTATATTTTATTTTACATACGCATTATATTAAAATGCATCTTAAAGGAAAAGACTAAAAATATCTAGACTGGGTTAAATAAAGTCAGGATGCACACAAATGAACAGTTGCGTGAAAACGGCTCTGAACTAACAATTTTCTTAAAACGGGGAAAACATTTGGCTAGAAAAGTAGTCATTATACAAAGGACACTGTTTAACACTGCTTAACTTACGTAATTTTCCGAATTTCTTTCTCGTGTATCTTACATTCTCTTCAGACTTTTACTTCGCCAGTCTTCCAAAAACACTTCATGTCAACAGGGCGGATGCTGCTCCAGCAGATAAAGTTTCGTTTACTCGGTTATCTCAACAGTTGCACAAAGTTTCCTAGAAAACCTGACTCAGCACCCAAGACGACTAAATAGGAAAATCGCTTCCGTCTTCATGGGCGACCGAGGACGACTCTGTCACGGCGAACAGGGAATTTTGTAGATAAATTCACTCTGATTGGAACGCAGATAGGGAAATATATACATTAGCAGCAGTTCATTACGGTAGATCAATGAAACATTACATATATAAACGTAAGACATGCACAATATTCGCTGTATGATAATATGTTAATCGGTAAAATTTTAAGAATATCAAGAACATCGAATATAATATTAAAATGTATTATTTATAAAAAAAACTTGGTGTCGATCGAATTCACTTACACGTAAAGAAATCCCACACTCGCCCAAAATAACACTGCAGAACCTGTGAATCACACAAGATGAGTTACGGCATTCAACAACTCTTTAAATGAAAAAGTAAATAAAACACCAAAAGCTATTATCATGAAGCTGTCTATTCCGTGCATTTTCATATAGTAATTAAGTTTTTAATTTTACAACTAAATGCACATGTACATTGAATATTTGTATTGTTTATTTAATATCTCCAACATGTTTCGGCGCTCACTGCGCCATCCTCAGGCAGAACTCTTATCTCTCTCAAAAACCATCTGCTTATTTTAAGGTTGTTACATTGGTTGAGTTACAATGCAAGAAATATATCATACAAAGTTGTTTACAATTATTACAAAAAATACTGTCTCGTAATTATGGCTTAAATTTTTTTTACATATTAAAAACTCTTGTCCAAAACACGTTGACGCTCGATGATACAGAACGGACCTTCTTATTTTACTTCATAGTGTTGTGGCAGTATATGTTCCTTTTCTGTTCCAAATGTTTAGGTCCATTGGATAATCCTCAGAAGCCATAACTACAAGACAATATTGTTTTAATAATTGTAAACAACTTTGTAAAAAAAACCAAATATGGTACATTTCACGCTCTGTAATTCAACAAATGTAACAACCTTACAATAAGCAGATGGTTTTGTGAAGTAATAAAAGTTCTCCCTGAGAATGGCGCAATGAGCGCCAATACATGTAGGAGATATTTAGGAAACAATACAAATATTCAGTTGTACGTGTACATTTGGTTGGAAAATTATAAATATAATTGCTATGTAAAACTTTTTTTTTAAGGGAAGGAAACCTGTGCAAAGTGAACACATTATGGGCAAGCTGGAGCTCTTCTGTGTACGTTTATATGCGTAGTTATAAAATGGATTTCAGTTAGAACCATTTTTCAGGGTTAACTTGGTCAGGTGAATGCATTGCTATTTTACAGTGAACAATTCAAAAAATTAATTTATGTGAAAATCATATTTAAATTTATCGTTGATTTTAAACAGTTTATCACGCAACTGTTAATTGCCGTGAAGCACCAGTGCCAATAAGATCAGCAGTATTTACTTGAAACATGTTTAGATAGGCGAACATTTATCTAACTATGAAACTAATACATTTCAAGTGAGACTTGCGGATCTCAGAGCGGTGATGAATTTTCAAGCCTTTCAGATTAAAACGGCTTGTCGAGTGGCAAAATTTAAGGACTTTTGGGGAAGCGTATGCCTTCCTCTACCTTTGACGCAATGAAAATGGAGGCAGTGAGTTCTTCGAAACATACGTAAATATTTACCACTCCACCGGCGTAACACACCACAAGAATTGAATCTTCATTATTCAGTGAATAGATTCGCAGTACGCAGTGTAATCAGCTTTGCGGTATTATTTTTATATTACTTCAAGGTAATGAAGTTTCTTGATCCAGGACAGCATAATCGGTATGAAAAATACGCCATGAGCTGGATGATCAGCTGTTCGTATCCAGGAATGAGCAAGATTTTTCACTTCTCCAAAACGTCCAAACTGGCTCTGGGGAGAACCCAGTCTCCTATTGTGTATTGGGCTTCTTTCCTGGGAGTAAAGGGGCCAGAGCGTGGTGTTAGTCACAACTCGCATCCTGTACCCCTTTACGCCTTCATCGCCTGGAGAGTGACAAATTTACTTCTTCAATCAAAGTTTATATTCATGGGGGACGCGAAATATCAATGAGCTCTTTGGAAAAGAATACGAAAATCTAATCCACTGCAATGCCTTCTGTTTTCCGTTCTGTTAATACATCATCGCTGGCACGACAGTATAAATCATGCTGGAATATTCTAATTGCAGAAATATTTAGTCTGTGAATAACGATTTTTCTGTCGATCACTCAATCACACAGATAATCTTAATTAAAGAAAAAAACCAACTAGATGCCACTTATTATTTTATTATATTTCTTATAGGCTCAACATGTTTCGGGCATTACTATGCCCATCATCAGGAGCTCCAGCCTACCCGCACCTAACCTCCAACCTACATCAATCCAAAAACGAAACGACCAATGTGGTAATCAACATCATAATCTCGAGCTCCTGATGATGGGCATAGTAATGCCCGAAACATGTTGAGCCTACAAGAAGTATAATAAAATAACAAGTGATATCTAGTTGGTTTACATTCTTCAGTTATCACAATGATGCACGGTCCAACAAACATCATAATCTTAATTACTCGGATATAATTTACGACCACAAAGAACAGTGATTAAGGTTTTTGTTTTTATAGCGTCATCAAACCAAGGACTTCTCAGACACGGGCAAGGTGCTGAGAAACGCGAATAAGCATGAATGACACCACGAATTTCCAAGTTAAAATCGGTTACTGGGAAGAAATACAATAAGGTTGAAGACGATTCAGAATGACATTGCTGATCCGTGATGTCAACAGAATTACCACATTTACTGTATTTACATTTGTGGGTGCCACAGCAGCTATTAGCATTATTGCAGGACAACGCCCAAAAAAGGATCTCGGCTAAAACGCTTCTGACTGTAGGTGTGCTGGCTTTACCTTTGGTAATTAGGTTTTACACTAAAACCCTTCGTAAGGCTTACTCATGTAGACTTACTGCATATGGCTTGCTATACAGACGAGGTTCAGAGTTATAAATACTAAGTCCAGCAGGTCTAAATTGCATTCATTAATTGGCGCATACAACACGAACAGAATACACATCGGGGAGCTGTGAAATTTTGTATTTGGGACAACAATAGACGACACTCAAGAGACTTTATCATTTTTGTTCGCGCTGATCCAACAAAATATTACAGTAAATAACACGCAATTCAGAAACTGGATTTCCTGAAAATGGCATTTGAATAAAACTACAGGTTTGAAAATTTTGTTGGACTATTCTTCTGTAATTAGCAAATTACATGGTATAAAGAGGGGCATGTGGTGGCGCAGTTGGTTGAGGCACCGCCCCAAAATACCTAAGATCGTGGGTTCGATTCCCAATAGTGACACTGGAATTTTTCATTGTCTTAATCCTTCCGGCCGTACCATGGTCTTCGAGTCGACTCAGCCTCTAACAGAAATGAGTACCATGGATATCCCCTTTGGGGCAAAGGTGGCCGGTGCTTAGGTTCGAAAACCTTACCACCTTCTTGAGCCGACTGTCTAAAAATTCTGGAACCCTGAAACTCCTGGAGCCCTGAAGGCCTCTCCAGGTCTGTAATGGGATAGTTTTACCTTTACATAGTATAAAGACAATTATATTTGCCAAAAAGTACATGATATGATATATTTGTTAACTGCAATTGGGCTGTCACCCAGTGGCAGTATTACAGTACACATTTACACACAGACAATACACAGAACAACACAAATAACAACTAATTTGGAAGGTGCGGGCCGTGCCCCGTCTCTGCGAATTTTAACCTGGAATTTTCCTTACAACTGAGGAAAGAGCACTTTTTTATCTGCAGAAAATGTGCATTGATATCAGTGACCCAAATTAAAGATGGCGAATAATTTGGACAATATTTTATTCAGTTACATTTCCCATCATTACCATCTACGGAACTAACAATCTGGTTAGCTGAAGGAAAGAAACCCCGCCAGAGAATCGCGTACAGAGACTGAGCAATTTTGTAAATTCCTGTAGTTACTCGAGACGTGGTTGGACAGTGCCTGAGGAAGGATCATGTGATTACACACAAAGTTTATGGATTCAATTTGAAAATAAATATCCCGTAACTGAAACAGAACGACTGCTTTACCAATTATCAGGAAAAAAGGGAAGGGGAGAGGAGAATGTAGCACAAGAAGGGAAGGGAAAAATGCAGGACATTAGAGGGAACAAGACGGGTAATGTATGTGTGACGTAACATTTAGGCGCGTTCGTGCAGTCTTTGTTGCTGTGGAAAAGCAATGAGTATTACATATTGTGAGGGTCTGTATTTGTAGCCTTGGGTGTCCAGCATGCAATGCGCATGCGCCATGTTGTCATCTGTGGCCTGCCCCGCTCTACAAATTTTCCACATTTTCTCGTAAATGACGCGATTTTCGAAAAAAAAAAAAAGCTACTGAACACAAAACGTATATTTTTTATTTTACCTACTAGTACAACTTTCGTCTGAAACATTTCTCACTCTAAGAATAAATGAGAGAGGTATGATAAAATCTGTATAATGGCCTTCAAGTGCCCTTTATTTTTGTCCATTTTAATGAAACTTGAATTTTCTCGACAGATTTTCGAAAATCCTCAAGTACCGAATTTCATGAAAATCCGTCTATTGGTAGCCGAGTTGTTCCATGCGGAAGGATAGACGGACAGACATGACGAAGCTGATAGTCGCTTTTCGTAATTTTGCGAGAGCGCCTAATAGCAGTACAGTGAGGTTGGCTAAGTGACGTCATGAAGGCGTAGAAGGAAGTGGAATATTCGCACCGCTCGTTTTTAACCTCGGCTGTAGTTGGTAAGAGTGGCCAGCTCACCGTCCCGGAATCTTCACCCACGGGGAAAATTTCCCGGAACCCAACGAACAGGTACCTGGGTGACACCTGGAACCGGTTTTGACGCTTTGGAGAGCACATTCCGGAAAGATAGGAAGAAGAAGTAAATAAAAGGGAAAGAAAATAAAGGAAAGGAAGAAAGAAAGAAAACACTAACGCAGTTCTTATGGCACAACTTGAAAGTATATCACGAAGATTTCACTGTTTGTAAGAGCACAGGGTTTGAGAAGTTTTGTAAGTAATACAAAGAAGCAAATTACTAAGATACTGATTGTCTGTAAAGACAAGGGGGAAATATTGTCCGCGGGGAGTGGTGCTCATTATTCTGGAGTCAACAGACGGTGTACAACACATAGGCGCTTCTCGCTTCACAGAAAACGGGATTACGGTAGACGTGCAAGTATGTCACCAAGGACACGACGTGAAACTAATGCCCGTGTAATATGTGAGAACAACAGAGGTACGCAGTACTTCTTGACAAGTACAGCAGCGACTCAGCAATGGACAAAATCCCAGTTTTTGTACAAAACGGAGGTTCAACAGCCTGTTCAAACCTTTCGCTGGTAATCTGTCAAACAGCCACTTTAATACGTGGCTCTGGCATCGGTGCATAGTTTCCCAAGGCGAGTACTATGAAGGCGACCACGGTGGTATTCAGCAGTGAGTTATGTAGCACTTTTACCGCGATGAGTTCGCGAACTTTATTGTCCGACCACGTAACTTGGACTTTTCCCGTTGTCCTAATAAATATGAGGGATAAAGATTGTCTTCAACGATTTTCAAAAATCTGTATGACTCACTCAACCGTTTTAATATTTTCGTTCCACACATGACCTATCTTCATCATCATCATCATATTCCTGAAGGGTTAGGCGTGTTTCCTGTTCCTTGATCCTCAAGATGAAGTTGGTCCCTCCATCTCTTCCTCGGTCGTCCTATGTTCCTTCGTGCTTTTGGTTGATATTGTGGTGCTTGTTTTGTTATTCCATTTGTGTCCATCCACTGTACACGTTGTAGCCACTTTTACTGGCACTGTTTTATTTCCTTTACTTTGTTCTGTGCTCCAGTTTTTTGCCTAATACATTGATTCTTTTCTTTATCAAGTTTTGTTATTCCAAGTAAGTGTCTCAAAAATTTCATCTGTGCTGCTTCTAAACGTTGTTCCTCACTTTTCTTCAGTACCCAAGCTTCACTTCCAAATTGCAATGCTGCTTTAGCTGTAATGTTGTGAATTCTTAAATTTGTTTCTTTGTTCATTTGTATTCCAAAATGTCTCCGTATAGCTCCGTTTATTTTGTTATACGTTTGCAATTTATCTTCTAAATCACTTCCGTATTCTGATATGCGATACCCAAAGTATATTTGGTTCTTATAAAAAAAATCCGTATTCTGCTTATTCAAAGAATATTAGTAGAGTAACTCAATACACGCTGAATTGTCGGTTTTCGACTACCTGTAAAACAATTTTTCTATTTATCATACCAGACAAGTTCTGGGGTTTTCCCCCAGAATTTGGGTCGAAGTTTGTAATACGTGAAGCCTCACAAATACGACCACACGCATGCGCAGATCTGTTCTTGCTACTGTAAACTTCTTCATCCTCCATTGCCAACATGCTAAAAATTCAGCCAGCCCAAAGACAAACCAGGTGCTGCTGGTATGTGGCATAAGCTCCTGAATATATATTTTTTACTGCATGTACACAAAGCCAGACGGAATGGCGAGGGGGGGGGAGGGTCTGTAGAAACAAACATTGGAACGTCACCTACAGATCTTCTGTGTTTGAAATCTGTTAGTCTCATGCTAAACTCCCGCTGTGGGTGATAAACACAACGATATTCATCTCACTATTACGCGAAAATATAGAATATTCACTGTACGTGGCATATTGAGAGTAGCGACAACTCAAGAAGTTGGAAGGACCGGGATCCAAATCCCGGTAGCGACATAAGATTTTTCTCTACACCAAGGCGTCCAAGAACGGGTTTGGGGTCTATCCAACCTCCTATACAACTGGAACAGTTCTTTCTTTCTTTGGGATAAAGCGGTCGAGGTGTGACATAAACCACCCACTTCCAGCTAATGCCGAAGATAACTGGAGCTATACCTCTTCTGCCCCTACACGCCCTTATGACGTGAACAGGAAGAATTTTACTTCCACTTTCACATACCCAAGGTGGAAAATATCAAGTATTCGGAGTTTAATGTGTATTCGTCACCAAGCAGAATTAGATCGGTAAAATAAAGGAAGCCATCTGTAGTACACATGAGGGAGAAATGAAATTCATACAAAATCGTATGTGAGAATACCTGAAGATAAAGAGCATATAGGATAAATACCGTATATTAATAACACAAGACAGTATTTATAAAATATATTGCAATACGAATTTTTTAAACAACAATATTAAGGCTATCTAGAAGAAATGCAGTATGAAGATGTGGATATTATTATTTATTATTATTATTATTATTATTATTGAATTTCTCACTTTTCAGCTTTGGCTGGGTAATATTAACCTATCCTGGGATGTAGAAATCAACAGGATTAGGCTCGGTGGTCTTATTTGTAGTTTAAAAAGTTTCTTACACTTGAACATGTGCCAGGAATTACAGATTTTTGCAGTTGTATATATGTATTGGGGTGCAAGTTAAGTCTTGTTAGACTTTGTGATAGTGACTTTGGAATTACTCTCGTAGATGATATTGCTATTGGGATCCATTGTGCTGCCTTTTGCTTCCACATAGCACATATTATTATTATTATTATTATTATTATTCATACACCAGTCATAAAGAATAAATAATTACGTGTAAAGTACGAAAGGTAAGACAGATAAGTAACTTGTTCTGTTTAAGTGTGGACAGAATCGAATGGATCAAAGAGTATGAAAGTGACATAACGCGGTCCTTCCAAGTGTTCTTGCAACAAGCGGATTCCAATACGACTGCAGAATCAAGACAACACTCAAGAAAATTGCGGTACGAAAATGACTAAACCAAATAACTGGTCTGAGCAGAAAGGACACCAAGAAACAGAATATAATCCCTCATTCGGAGAAGGCTAAAGGCTTAATTACTGGGGCTGACGATCGTAGCAAAGAAAGCACAAATTTCATTACAAAATTATGCACTTTAAAGTGTGGCACTTGCAATTAAAGTACACGTGGGCCTATGCGCGGAATAAACTTGCTTCCTAAAATATCACACTGCCTACAGCACTACGCGTGATGGCTCACGTGTCTAGAATGTGCTAATAACATTGCTTTATATTACATTATTCTAAACGTTAGTCTGAAATATCATACAGTCTATCACGTTTGGCTAAAGAGGAGGGTTTGAGGGCTTCCTGTGGAGTGCCTCGCCGAGTTAATTTCATTACTCTTTATTAAGTGGAATTGTGAACCTGTCGTGTCCTCTGCAGGTCACAGGCCCCTGCAGGATGCCACACTTCTTGCGTTTAGGATACTGAAAAGCTGCGTGCAGTGTATAGTACACGCTGCCTCCGCGGTGTCCTCCATTTTATGATGCACTGCTTTGAGATAGATTTTACTGCACCTGACGTGATATTAAGATGACTATATTCTTTAATGAAGATTTGTGAGAGCGGATTTACCTTATCAACACTCGCGACCCATTTTCCATGACGGTTCCTTGTACAACTCCAATGCACTTTAGTTAATTAACAGCTTGTTCGTCGTCGAACAAGCTGTGGTAGAAAGTAAACTGATACACCGATGTAAGGCGGTGGCCAAACTCCCTGCTCTCAAGAGGCAATTACTAATATCCGCAACCAGTCAAAAGGAAGAAAGACGTACGGAATCTTGTAACAGACCTCAATGAAATGTCGATATGGGTCTTAATTTAAACACTTCCCTATACACTAAGAACTATCCAAGACAACATATAATATGTAATTATAAGTATGTAATTAAACAATAATATTGATTACCACTACTCCAGCCAAACCGCAACTAACCTCCAACCTAGAACAAACCAAGAACGAAACGACCAATGTGGTAATCAACATCATAATCGCGAGCTCCTGATGAAGGGCATAGTAATGCCCGATACATATTGAGCCTATAAGAAGTACAATAAAATAATAAGTGGCATATATTTGGTTTGTTATTCTTCAATAATTTGTAATATTGCAGTTTTCGAGTTTATTTGCTAGAACGAGAGTTGGTCGTCCATATATTTGCGAGAACCGAAATCTGAGACGGATATGTGCAGAGGGACCAGACGACCAAGCAGCATCGAAACAGTCCCGAATTTAGATGCACCGTCCCCATAACCCTTCACGCAGGGTATCCTTACACACACTATTCAAACTAATCAAGGGAAAGAAGTGGACGTGTAGAGCAATAAGGGCCCCCTTAATTAGACAGTATAAACCCCGCTTCAAATGCACAATACAGAACAATTTCAAAGCTACAAAACATACATCATTCTCCCCATGTTTGCTGATTCCCAACAAAAGCGACACTCGTCATATTCTCCATTCCTGGCAGAGTGAAGTGAGGACAAAGATTGAATTCTAATATGGGATCCAGGAAGCTGTGGGCTGGCAGGTGTGTGGGATGTCAAGTTAGTTATGTCAAACCCTGCGCTATGAATTGAGATGATTCTGTATCAAAAACACAAATAGTATTTGCATTCCAGTCTGCTAGACTGTGAAACAAGGTGCTGACAGTTCTGCCAGACCCGCCAAAATAACATGCTGTGCATTCTGATGACATACGTCGTGATTAAGTTACTGTCTATTTAGAACTGCCAATGTTGTAACTTACAGATCTACAGGTAAGCCGCCGGCCTTGTTTTGTGATTAGAAATACAAGCTCAGTTGTTAGTTTTCAATATATTTCAATATATTTCTGCTTGAATTATTTATGTTTGAAAAGAGTTAATGTTGAGGCTTCTAAGTGTATATATTTTTGTAAGGCAGCGCTCAAACAGACTGAAGCTTCGTGTGAAAATGGTGTTCGTCCGTCCGTCCAATTATCTACATCCGTGTAGATTCTGATAAAGAAGTACTGTTGCTGTTCGTACAGGCTAAATCAGTTAGGGCTACCTCCTTAACTAAGACAAAAGAAACCGTTACGTATTCTTCAATTTCAATAATAAACATATCTTCATCACAGAAGAAATACGAATATGCAACTTGCATTACAAGCTGAGATACGTATAAGTCAAAAATTCTAGTCGCAATATCACGGAACGAGAAATAAGGAAATCTTAGTCTTAGATGGAGGGACACTACTGAAAAGAAACTTAGATTTAAAAAAAATGTGGGTTGGTGCCAATTAGCTCAGCAGAGGAAAAGAGATGTGATGTTGTAGCCATATTACTAATAATACACATTAATATTCCTAGTAATAATGCACATTAATATTCCTACTAATAATGAACATTAATATTCCTACTAATAAGGCACATTAATATTTCTACTAATAATGAACATTAATATTTCTACTAATAATGCACATTAATATTCCTACTAATAATGCTCGTTAATATTCCTACTAATATTGCACATTAATATTCCTACTAATAATGGACATTAATATTCCTACTAATAATGCACATTAATATTCCTACTAATAATGCACATTAATATTCCTACTAATAATGCACATTAATATTCCTACTAATAATGTACATTAATATTGCTACTAATAGTGCACATTAATATTTCTACTAATAATTAATGCGCATTAATATTCCTACTAATAATGTACATTAATATTCCTACTAATAATGCACATTAATATTTCTACTAATAATTAATGCACATTAATATTCCTACTAATAATGCACATTAATATTTCTACTAATAATGCTCATTAATATTCCTACTAATAATGCACATTAATATTCCTACTAATAATGTACATTAATATTCCTACTAATAATGCACATTTATATTTCTACTAATAATGCACATTAATATTCCACTTAAAAAAAGGACAATCTCCTGACGAGATTAACAACTTTTAGTTTCTCCGTTGGTTCTCAATTCGACATACAAGTCTCCAGCTTATGCCTTCATTAACACACATTAACTCTCTTAAAGCTGCATTTATCTGACATCAAATCAAAGGCAGGTCTTCCGGCATTTTAGAAGGTTTGAAGACTACGTGGCTTCCAAACAACATCAATTGTGCGTCACATGGTCAGTACAATTCTATATCCGATTAACAACGACTGCGCAAATAGTACAGCATGATTTTATAGCGAGGAAAATAAGAGAATTTGATAAAAAGGCAGACACAACATCCAACTGACTGTGAATAGATTAACAAAAGCAATCTTAACTAGTGCCAGACGATTGCTCTTCTTGAGGCTGAAACATGTAGCATAATCACGATCGAAAATAAAACAGTCAAAGTACTGCTGTGGCTGGAGATCCTCTCTGATCATGTCATTTGACACACAACAACGGACAGAACGTCCAACAAAATTTAAATATCTTTCGAAATATGAAATGAGTCTTGTACAAAGTAGCTGCAACGTGTAATTCATTATCCCAGCACCACAAGTCTACAACCGCTGTAGACTCAGATTTCGTTACTGATTTTCGTTACTCTAGCAGTGAATAGCAATTCCTGCTGGTCAGACAGGCAAACGACAGCGACGAACCAAGCCGCTAAACCGAAATCAGTCATTCCGCCACACTGCATTTTGAAATTCTACACGTACCTAAACATACAAGTGGCCATAAATAAGCATAAAGCGTGGCGCTATTTGGCAACGCCAATTTGTAAAAATTGATCCACAGACCTAATGATACGTTTCAAAGCGACCATCTGGAAAATTGGTTGTTAATTTGGCCGGCATTTTGCTTATTCTTTGTTCGGTGGTAGCGATATTCCACACAGTTACTCTCTATAAGGAATTCTAGATTCAGATATATGTCGATGGAGAACAGTCCAGAGCAGCAGTGGATTATTAATATAAATTTTCGCATTTAGACAATGACTAGGTCAGGGGAAAGGGTTCCTGAAAATTCAAGTATTTCACTTCTACAGGAATACGAATAGATTCACACAATTTTTGAATTCACTGCATTAGCAACAATGTTGATTTTAACATTGAAATTAATTAGAACACCCTCCATGGTCAAATGGCTTACTACCGAGTTCATAAGCGCCCATTCCGGGTACCTGTACTGCAGTAACTACGTGTAAATGCAGTCCACAAACCTGCCACTTTCCTACATACTGACATCTCATCTAAGCTTACTTCTTCCAAGTGGTCACTTTCCTTGAGGGTTTCCAACCAAAACCTGTGTCCATTTCTACTCCCTTCCACTCGTGCCGGATGTCCAATTTTATGCATAAAAGGTAAAGGTAAAGTGCACCCTTGTACAGGCACTGAGGCTGTGTACAGGCCGTGCGGCAGATAGGGGGAGTAGAGGTATAGCTCTACTCTTTCTTGACCACGGCACTAGAAGGGGGTGAGGGGTCAGCGTCACGACCGGCCGCTTTTACCCCCGAAAAGACCCGGTACCCATTGTACAGGAGGCTGGGTGGGCCCCAGGGCCGGTCCGGACAGGTGCGGAAAATCTCGCCCTCACCGGGATTCGATCCCCGGACCGTCCAGCCCGTAACCAGACGCTATACCGACTGAGCTACCCGGCCCACCATTTTATGTATACGTTATGTCTAATATGTATTTTTACATGTGAATCAATGATGAATGAATTATTTTAAAGTACCTACGAAATCAACCAGTAATTTGCCATTCAGCATAACAAATAAACAAGCTATACAAAAAAAATGCACATGATAAAAACATTTTTTTCAGATCTTTCCGTTTCTCCACGTAATATTTTGACTTCATTGCATGGGGGAACACAAGTTTACAAGAGTTCCTAAAGGAGTGTCATTATACAGCGGTTTAAAGAGATTAACAAATATTCTTAATTTTTCTTGATAATCCTGAATGTCAGTATATTTAATTTGCTGGTAGGGCTCCCAGATGGTCTCTACAACCGCGAAAAAATAAAAAAATATAATACTAAAAGACAGCATAATAATTTCTCGTTTCAGTCAAAGAAAATACATTTTAATTTTTTATTTTGTTTTTATTTTTATTTTCATTTTTACTCATTTTTCTTATTTTATCTTATTACAAATATATTTTTGTATTTGCTGAAATCACAATCTACAGAGTTATTCAAAATGATTGTCTTGTTACAATTGTCCAGCAGCAATTCCGCACCAAATTCGGGAAACAACCATCTTCTGACAATTCCATTCGAAGGTGGTATGCACAGTTTCAACAGACAGGGTGCGTGTGTATCCCGGAACTGAAGGTACGAATCAGAACCGCCATTGAAACCATCACCGCTGACATGCCACAAACAGTCTGGAACGAACTCGATTATCGTATTGATGTTTGTAGAATCACAAAGCGTGCACATATAGAGCACCTGTAAGGTATATAACAAAAACTTGGAGTGCTGTTCTATTAAATAATAAAAACATATATACTGCTATCTCAACTGTATTGTGTATGACAAGTTGTTAAAATCCCTACAATCATTTTGAATAACCCTGTATTTTGTTGTCTTTAATTTAATAAACACACCGGGATGTCATCCACAAAAAAGTACGATATTCAAACTGGTATGGCCAAAGAGTGTATGATCCTGAAGTTATAAAATCCTTTGAACACTGAAATTATATACGTCAAGTTTAAAAATCCATGTTCCACTTGACAGGAAACACAGTAATCTCCTCTATGAAGATCGACTAAGTAATGTGATGCAGGGAAAAGAACGGTACCAACTGTTACAAAAGTACGAAGAAAATTAACAATCTGTGTAATAGAAATGCAGATTTTCTGTGTGTTGAAATCAGACTTAACATGGTTACTAACGCAATTTGAAATTCAGGATTATGGAGCGGCGAATGTCATGAGATGACAACTAACTTTGAAAGGTTTAGTGGAGAGGAAGTATATATTCGATAAGCAGTAAGACGGTATTAACCTGGTGATTCCTTGGAGAGACCAAGGATTGCCACGAGATACCCCAGAGCAGTTGTCATCTTGGATGAGACCTAAGTACAGCATTATATGCTAAAACAGTGAGCTCTGTATGGCCACTATTAAATCCACAAAGCTCTATAACCTTCACTGAGGACCGAATAGTTAAGTAGGTTTAGCGCCATACTTCTTTTCACTTCCAATGGATTTAAAGTGAACGAAATAATGTTTATGACTGTAAGAGTGTGTAATAAATGTAATCATTTTGTGTTTTATGGCTTTACATAATGTGTATTTCTCCCTCAGCATGTTTCAAAGACCAACTGTGAAACTAAGCATGACCTGACATAGGTCGAAACATGCAGTTTTTTTATAAATAGATGAAATTTGTGTTTGGACAGATAATGATTGAATTTTCGTACCATTAACAACACAACCGGATAAGACACATTCAAATATGGATCAGTTTGCGTCAGATCGAGTTACGATGCCAAAACTACATTAATATTTTGTATATCTACGATGTATATAAATTGGCATATTAGTTTAGAGGATTTTGAAATTGGATAAAATACCGAATTTACAATTTTGTAACCTAATGGATACACTTCCTTACAACAAATAAACGGTGCAGCTACTTCCAGCTCTTTGCAGTGGCACTTAATGAGTTACAACTCACACGGAGATCAAAATTTCAAAGTATCAAGTTCATCCCATAACAGGTCGTGAAGATCAGAAGGGGGAGCAGATGAATAGCTCTACTCTTTCGTTAACTTCAGCGCTAGATTGGCGTAGGTATTGTATAGGAGGGTGTGGGCAACAGGACCAGTCTGGACGGGTGCGGAAAATCTCGCTTCGACCGGGATTCGATCCCCGGACCGTCCAGCCCATAGCGAGTCGCTATACCGACTACGCTAATCCGACCCACTCAAAGTATCGAAACTGTCTCACTTGATAAAGCAATTCCACTGTATTAAAGAGGAAATAAACAAGAAGTTAGAATATTTTAAGGAAGTGCAATATCTAGTGTTTCTAAAGCGGTGTTTAAGAATCCGGCAGGCATATCGGACATGCGGCGGTGTGCATCATTATAGAGGTGACAACTTATTTAATTAGTATACCAACTGATGCACATACATAAAAATTCCACATTAAAACGTTAAAATTGCTCCGACATGTTTCGATCCTAAGATCATCACCAGGGAGCTACACTTTCCTCGCTAAAGTCACTATTAAAATTAGTCACTGATTAATTTCGTTGTATAAACAGGGTGTTGTGGCAGCATGTCTTATTGTGTAAGGTTATGTTGTTGAGAGTGCCC
>Ga0123352_10005138_pt1 | contig 19576 bp, 17 predicted proteins | sample TergutLab28metaG_FD_89700 | JGI IMG/M metagenome (GOLD analysis project Ga0123352, IMG submission 89700) | Labiotermes labralis P1 segment gut microbial communities from Petit-Saut dam, French Guiana - Lab288 P1 | ecosystem: Host-associated > Arthropoda: Insects > Digestive system > Gut ... | reverse complement strand
TCTGCACTTTCGAGAGTATGTTGTGGCCTTTTGCTTGCGGAATTGATTGGACTACACCAGTCAGCATAGTTCACGTGTTGCTCTTTGTCGCTAGTTCTTCAAGCAGCAAAGTGACGTAACACTTCATCACTAACTGCTGTAGATGGTCAGACTACCTGCCAATAGAGGATGCAGTACTTTGATTAGGCCGTAGATACTCCGCTACACACTTAGCACAGTTTGCACACATACACACACACCTGATTCAAGTGATATACTGTCAATTTCAAAGCTTTTAATATATTACACTTGAATCCATTTAATTAATGATTCCAGTCCCATCGTCTCATCCAAATAATGACTCTTTGTGGCATCCTGAAGCACGAAATGAAAAGCACAAAACTTTCAGTCACTAAGTATTCAATGAGTGACTGAAATAATTCAAACAAAGGACACAGACTTGAACTCATGGCTTCCTAAGTTAAACCATACCTGCATATGAACAGCAGAAAAGAAACATGAAAAGACGCCTTTCACGTGTTGCTTATACTAATGGTTTTGGCGTCTTGGCTGTGGGCCTTGACATGTTCATACTGAGGACTGTTGCTACTTCACAGGAGAAGTGAAATTGTCCTTTGGGAGAACATTGGTTGGATGGTTCATGCAGTCACCACTACCACTTTGTTTTAATGGTTAAATCAGTTTTCAAAAGTACCACCATCACTATGCATCCATAAGCTACTAGCCACCTGGTATGGTAGCCATTACACAGCTCAAAACACACAAAACCATACAGTGAGAACATAAAAATATTTCTGCTTTATACATCATACTGTTTGACTGACTGAATACATTAGTGTCATTTGTGGCTGAAGTTGTATCATCACAGAATGTTCCACAGAAGCACCATAAATGCTGAACTTGATAAAGGTAGAAAATACAAGGTGGCAGTAAAAAAAAACTCTAGTGGTCATTATGTTTAAAATATGTTAAAATCAACACAACATTAAGTAAGCGTGAGTTTTCAGACATGTCACATTTGTCACATGTCACATTTTCCCAGAACTCTTCATCCATGTTTTCCTTATATATGTTTTACAAATACAAACTTGCTACCTATTCTTTTTAAATAAAGCAACAGTACAACAGTCGTGTCTTATAGTCAAATCCGGTATCAAGAAATAATTAAAGAATTAACTTATCAGTTATTTTATTACTACCTGTATCAGTCATTTATATAACTTACAATGTCTCTATAATACACTGCTCTTTTTTCACAAGATTAAAGCTTGGTTTAAAATCCCCAACATGAAAATTGGAATGACCTATACTGTTGTGACCTATATGTACAAACATGCACATAAAATACATCAAATGTATATGATTTAAAATGAATGCTGAGGACTGCTTCCCATAAAAATTAACTCTGTAAAACTAATCGAATGCAAATTATGGACGCTATCTAAGTGAAGCTTCCACCATACTGTATAGTGTTGTCAACATATGTGACTACTCTTGTAGAACTTATGCAGTGATAGCTAACTGCATCAGCTCTATCCCATATCAACACTTGCTACATTCACTAGTACTAATTACAGAACTGTAAACTAGTGTATTATCATAGGTCTTCAAGAAGATAAAATCTGAGTAAGACTGTTACACGAAAAGGTGATCAGTGTCTGCTAATAATATAAGGAAAGTGTCTCACGGAAGCATACTGCATCTTGCTCTTGTATGTAGACTAGATAAATTACACAATCAGGGCATTACAGATGTGTTCAGAAAACAATGAGCACAATCAGAACCCAGACAGTGGGCTCATTCACAAAATAACAACTTCGTTTTCTGAACAGCTCATCTAGTGCAGAATCATAAATGTAAAAACATATGGTCACCCACAGCACTCAAACTTTCACAGGAACAACTCAACAGTTAAGCGTAAATCCTACATTATTGCCTAAGAACCTTAAAAAATTAACTTTGGTCTCCAGATATGAAAAACAAAGAGCAAGTGGCAACTAAATGATTCACATATCACAACCTATTACTTCTCCAACATGAATCAGTTGTAAAGTAGATCAACTTCCCAAATGGAAATTACCAATTGTTGAACACAATATATTTTTAACAGTTGTACCAAGGAACATATGATTTTGGTGGTAATAATCATCAGGTGATTTTGATCTACCCTCTCATATATACACTATCCATAATGCTAGACCTCTAATACAGAACAAGGACAGTATTTCTCATAATGTCTCACATAACTTCACTACAACGATGTCTATAAGCAAATAAATAAACACAGCAACGCAACTAAATTCAAGGACATATTCTCAAGTTGGGGGATACAACACAAAATACTGGCCGGATGTTTCAAAGGGTCCGCTGGATGGACACGCATGGATGGAACAGGTTAATCTACAGGTTTTCAAATACTGTTAAAACAAATCAAATAAAACCTATCATAACCCCTCTACTTACAAATATAATGAATTTTTAATAACAACATGTTTGTCACAGTTCATTTTGAGAATTTGAAAACTTTTACAGTTTTCCTCATTTGAAAATATGAACCATACAAAACATATCACTCATGGACTCTTATGCTACTGAAAAGAGTGAATTGTGTCAAATTTATTACACAAACAGAATTTACTTGTCAACAGATGCTTACAGGATCAAAGAATGGTGTAACTAAAAATGTAGGATATTGATTCCACACACACAAAGGAGGTGTAGTTTTTCTTATATAAACTTTATAAACATAAAAATGCAAATAACAAAAATAAATAGGATAGCTTTAAAAAGAATAGCAGTAAAATGTATTTAATGGCTCCACATTAGAAGCAACAGTATCCAGTTAGTTCAACTTCCCAATATAAGGTAAAACAAGAAATATGTACACTGGGAAGGTGAAGGAGTGTAAACTGCTCTTTATAAAAATAAACTACTTAGTAACTCTGGGCTTAAATTCCACAAATACTTCTACATTCATAATACATGTACACTTAAAGGTTTTGTATCAGCTCACGGAACCAACCGTCAAAACACCTAATAGAATTTAAGCCCTTATACTCCTACATACAAAAAAAAAAAAAAATCACAAATATTTTTTATGTACAAACACTACTACAAAATAAGGAAACATAATTAATACAACTTACACATTATAAACAAGAAAAAAGAAACTGTCAAAAGAAAGATTTTGAAGAATATCTGACACAGTTGCAACCAATCCACTTCACACAAGAGATTGATATAATGGTTAAAGCTGTTTAAGTTCTCCTGTCACATACACACAAACAGTGATCATTATTGTCAGCAACCAATTTTCTGTGCAGAGCAAGCTAAATACTACACAAGCTGAAGACATTTCAAAACCAGTATGGCACTATTAATGAAATATACAGTTCATTTTCTTTCTGATTTTAGTCATTTTTTGATACACTCTGTTTAAATCATTGAACAACTTCTACAAATTAACCACTGCGTAAGATCATAGAAGCACACATTCTTTCACACAGAAGCCTAATATTACACCCGTATATAAATTGGCAAACAATGCCAGGAAACAAAATGTTTAGCTTAGGGTAAAATAAACTGGTGATGGTAGGAGTATGTTCTTAACAGGTGGCAAAAAAAAAAAAATCTGATTTTGACTCCAAGGACTCTCAGGTTCATGTTTATGAGCTAGCAGCACTCCCTGTACAACTAGACACAAGATTAAAACTTGCACGCCAAAACACACAAATTTAGATCTTACTGCCGAGCCAAGGGTCAAGTATGTTATTTTACGATGCTGTCAATTGCTGAGATTATATAGGGTTACTGATAGATGAACAAATAGATATGAAGCACTGGTGGAATGATACCAAAAGGGAAAAACTGAAGTACATGGAAAAAACTGTCCCAATGCCACTTGATCCACCACAAATACTGCATGGACTGGCCTGGGACATTGTTATCCCTTATATATATTTTTGAGTATTTAAGATTTTTTGTTCTTCAATAACACTGAACACACACATTTTCTCTATTCAAACATACACAAAATCACATTGCTTACCTAGGTACTGCTTAATTAGAAATGAACATGCCCTGCAAACATTGAAGTGGCACACTGTACAAGAGATAATTAGCTACAGTAATATAAAACATAAGTACGGTACAAATGAATAATTATACATTTCAGGCATCAATATCGTCGAAGTGTGGTTTTTATTTTCGTTGCTACCATCACTGATACTTGTCAAAAGATATCAGAATAAGCATGTGGATAAGCAGCCAAGTCTTCTGGCTCCTTTAAATGTATTCATAGTAGATGATCATAAGTTTTAATGTGCAGTAATACAGTATCTTGCATGATTCAGAACCGCTCTTAATACTTCAATGACAATGGTGTTTAAATCCAACTACTGCCCAGTGAAAACAAGTTCCAAATTTCAAATAACCAAAAATACACAGTATGCGCAGGCTGGTGACAACCATACAGTGCAGACAGGCTGGTATTGAAGGGTTAATCTTGTACTGGGGGGCTAGTATTTGTGGTTAATTGGTTCCAGAATAACGCCATTTAATATGTAGTTGCTTGAAGTAGGGGATTTCTGCCCATTAAAAATAATGTAATTGTGGGTTAAGAGAGGCCAGGTTGGGGTGTACATATAGGACTTTTTACACTTAAATACTAAGCAAATGTGACCATTTTTAAAAGATATGTTGTTTTAACACAACAGTGATTTTTATTATTTTGTCTTCAAAAGTAGAGCATTTGGGCTTCCATGGCAGGAAGGAGGTAGAGGCTGTAACAGAATTAGGTGGAGAAGGATACTGAAAAGCAGAACCCATGGTAGAACCATCTACTGCCATCTCCTTGTATTCATCACCTCCCTGGGAGGTCAGCCACAAACTTGAAGAGCCTGCCTGAAGTTCAGATTACCCCAAGATTAATTTTCATGTTCTCCAAAAAATGAGCCCCAATGTGTTTGTTTTCCAGCTCGAATCATTCCAGTTGCTTTACAGCATGACAACACAACTCATACATTATATTCAACCTCTGCAGAATGACCACAGAGAGGATCACGTTGCTAAAACAATTCTTCAGCTACATCAATTTTGCTGGGGTCTTCTAATAAACCTTTAATTGTTAACAAAGTTTCTACTGCAGTGACACTGTTTTGACATCATCATGCAGTGCTTCTTTGTATGTTTGCATTTGTTGGATGTGGCAGGATAATTTTGAAAACTTAGTCATTATAAATACAAATATTATAATATCAATTATGGGGTCCAAGCAACACAACACTATGGGAACAGTATTATGTTACTCAGATCCTGTAATGGATGAAGATTTGACAAACACAATGGGATGATTATACCTAAATTAAAAATATTACAAGGTGATCCGTTTACAGCTGATGTTTTGATAACTGCTGTGAATTTCTTGGTGATTACTGATATGCCAGCAGCAAAGCAAGCTAATGAATAACTGACAGATAAAAATTATCACAGACAAGAGCAAAGTATATGACTAACTTTGGACAAAGGACACTGTTCATTTACTTTGTGCACAATCCGAGCAACTACTTTATTATTACTATTATTATTATTATTTAGTTTACATTTTTAATTTATTGTCACCTATTAGGTATTAGGTGGCGGTCTTCTGGTAAGCCCAGATCTCAACAGGAGATCAAAGCAGTTTACCCCAGCACTTTATGACTGATGTGTTCAGTGCTCATTAGTGTGATCTTCTGCAGCTCTATGTCTGACATGTGACCTGGGAGTGTCTGAAGGTTCTGATCTAATCCCTTCTTAATTGCTCCTAATGCTCCAGTTATAACTGGCACAATTTTTGTCCTCACTTTCCACATCCTGCTGACCTCAATCTCCAGGTCTTTGTATTTGCTTAGTTCTTCAGTTTCTTTTGTGTTAATGTTTGAATCATTGTATGACTGTATTGATCAGTATGTGTATTCACTTCTTTATTATGCAGTACTATACGAGGTTGGTTTGCTAGGATAGTTCGATCAGTGATAACAGGTACATCCCACATAACAGTGGTACCATTGACATTTATGACTCTTTCTGGTATATGTTCGCAGTATTTGTAGTAAACTGTAACCCCACATGTTTAGAGAACTCAGATGGCGCAAATGTCGTGCATCCCACAACAATATATGTTATCTGTTCTTCTGCTTTATAGCACATCCAGCATTTACTATCAGTTGGTTGCTTCATGATGTTCCTCTTGTGATAACGTGTACTGAGTGTTTCACCTTGGGGTGCTATTACTAAACTCTCCATTTCTCCCTTCAGGCTTGAGCTACATAACCTGACATTTCATGTGAATTGTGGTTTTAATTTGGTTAGGTGATTTTTAATTAATTTGGTTAAATTTTGTACCATTTTATGTAAATAATTATTTTAGCGATGCAATTTAAATATTTTATTTAGGCACCGAGTCTGTTATAAATGTAACTAATTTGTTGTTATGTTGGGTTGTTGGTGTGTGTGCATGGATTTTCACATGATTTTTGCTGCATTTATGTTGTACGAGTTTTGTAAATGGCCATTGTGCTGTTGAACTAGCAAGTTAATACATCAGAATTGAGTTCTCTTTATCGTCGTCATCATCATTTACGATCATTTTAATGCAGGGTATTTACAATTAATACACCTGCAACAAACCATGTCTCTAGGGTATACAGTTTTTCTGTAGTTTCTTTTTGGGTTATTTCTTGATCATATTTCTCTCCCCTGAAACTGCATTGTCTATCAGCAGATAAGACCATTCCTCATTAACATGGATCATGATGTCTGGTTTATTGTTAGCTATGTTTCTGTCACTTTGCACTTGTTGATTCCATAACATGGTTACTTTACCTTCATGATTTGTTTCCATTAATTTTCCTACATGCTTGTATGAGTGTTCATTGCCAAATTTTACTCCTATTTTCTTGCATATGGTAAAGTGTAGTTGAGCACACACTCCATCGTGTCTCTTTCTGTATTGTTTTGCCTACATTGGGCATGCTGATATCATGTGTTCTACTGTATTGTCAAATTGTTTACAAAGTCTGCATTTGCCATCTGTTGTTGTTTGTAATATTTTTGTTGCATGATATTTTGTTTGTAATAATGTAGTATTTACTGCTCTACACTGTGCCAAAAGCCAGCCCTTCAGCCAGAAGCGTTACTGTGGTTAATGCTGTCTGTAGAAAAATCGGTATGTTCAATCACAATGGTCTTTGGCTAAAAAACACAACGAATCTAATATTATTCGATTTCAATTTGTTGTATACCTACTACTTCTCCCATACGTCATGCTATCAATCACTGATGATTCTTCTGTTTATTACTATCCTTCTATCCACTAAAAGGCTAGGTATTATCCTCCAGTATGTTAATTTACTCTTTCTTTTATAATTTGCATTATATCTCCTTTTTTAATATGTTTTGTAATATCCTCCTTATGCTCAATATTATTTTTATTTTTGATACCTGTATTTTGTCATTTCACTTTTTTCATGTTTTCATTTTTCTTTTCAAGTGTTACTTGTGTATACGTAGTTCAGTTTGTGCTGTTTCTGTAATTGGCATTCAGGCTGAGTCAGCATATAAACAAACTTGAATAATAATAATAATAATAATAATAATAATAATAATGTTACTATTATTATTTTCACTTTCCTTACTTCACAGTACTCTGCTGGTTCTCAAAAGAGTATGGGCTCATTGACCAAGCAGTTCTTACTCATTGTTCTGCCATAAACTTTCTAACTATATGGGAATGTATCAGTATTACTGCTTTCTGCATTAGAATATATACAGCAGGGTGGAGAGTAAGCAGTTTCAAACTTTTATGTAATTTGTTTGGGACAATTCCCTTTGTGGGTAGTACTAACGGTATTACATACACTATTTTCAGTTGCCATATTCTTATTAGCTCTTCTTTCAAGACTGTATATTGATGGAGCTTCCTAGTCATAGTGCTACAAAGGTTATGACTGTTAGGAATTGCTACATCTACTAAGTGTGCTGCTTTCATAATTTTATCAAGTATGAATATGTCCGGTCTATTGTTATGGATAGTTCAAACATTTATGTGTCCTTTCATGGTATATCTTATAACTGAAGTTCCCTAATACAGATTGTGGCTCATATTTATAATGGGACACTGGTGGCCCCTTTGAGAGTCCACATTTGATAGCCAATTCTTGATGGACAATATTGGCTACCTGACTGTGATGATGGGTGTAATTGTCCTGAGCTAGTGAATGACAGGCACCAGTTACATTTTGAATGATTCCTAATTTCTCAGCATTTTCTACAGATATCATTAGCTACATTCAGGTCCTTTAAAATATGCTTCCTACAATTATTAGAACTAATGAATGATCCTGGATGGCTATTATAAATCCAGTTTTTCTGGGAAGAGTTTGCTAACCTTCAGCCATGCGTTCGATGCTATTTTGTCATCTGGCATTTCAAGGACACAGGCATGTCTTCTGTGTAAGGTTTTGTTCTTCCACATTTTTATTCCTTCTTGTATCATTCCGATGATTTCATGTTGTTGTGGTAGAGGATCATGTAAGTTAAGAGGTCTGTAATTAGCATCTGCGTTATGCATAATTCAATGTAGGCGTGAGATATATCTTGTTACGAAAGTAAGTTCTTAAAGATTTACCTTGTAATCAAATTAGTATTATTCCATTAGTTACACACCTGAAACAAACCATATTTCTAGGGTGTATAGTGCTGTACCTATTCTGTAGTTCCAATGTTTGGTACATGCAATGTCATTTCCCATGATGAATGTTTTGTACTTTTACATTAGCACTTTCTGAATTATTATTATTATTATTATTATTATTATTATAATATGGATGTCTCTTGTCACACACCTTTTCTTCCCGGTACTTCTATTGAACCAGCAGTGATCCCCACTGCTCATGCTTCAAGCTTCACACTGCAGTACTTTCTGTATTACGTGCGATATTCCATGTATAGCAGTCTTTTGCAGTGAATCTATCGAATGTTTTCCTGGTACAGCGTCCAAATTTTTCCTTAAGCTTGTTGTTGTTGTTGTTATTATTATTATTATTATTATTGGACACTGTAACAATTCTTCAACTTGTGGCATGGCATTCACTGTTCAGCAGCTGGGTTCAACAGCATGAATCATGAGCAGGGCAACAATTTCCTGACGCAAAATTCATTGTTTATAGATGTGATATATGTAAGTGCGGGAAAATTTATGTACTTTTTCCTCAAAAATTGTACTCTTCAAATGCGGGAAAACGGGCATCAGGGACTTGGATGATGGTAACCCTCTGGTGTTATGATTTCTGATTAACAAGGAAATAACTAGAAAAGGTAATCCACATGGTCATTATGACAACAAAATGACTGACCAAAAGCTTTACTGCCAAATAACAAACATAAAAAAAATAACTTTTGATACAGAATAAAAATTAGTGGGTTCTTTATGCAGGCAACATACGAATGAGAAAGTGATGCCAACTTTTCCTACAAAGAATTAAAAAAGTACTTTATAAGGCTATGATAAGCCAAAATTACCATCCCTTTTTCTACAAATCAAGTTATGTTGATATTAAGCCTATCATCTATTTATTTGAAGGGTTTGCTTCTTCATGGACGCCACTAAACAGAAACGAATGGCACTTTCTTTGGGCAATATAATTATACAACAATAGTTGTTTGTAGATAGTTTTTTCTGCAAATGATTTCACTTCAATTTGAAAATCTTTACAAATTACAAAAATGGGAAATGTTTTGTTAATTCTTACTGTAAATACTACAGCCAGTTGACTTTATTCTGGTTCTCAGTATAAATTTTCAGTTGAAACATTTTAATCTGCTGAACTAACAACTGTGCCACTTTTCTAAATACCATTTACATTATCTTTGAATTTCTTACCAAATTTACTACTATTACAATACAATATACATAAAGTGTACACTTGCCACAGAGTGTGTTATATAGATTGAAAGTATAGCAATTGTTTGTACTGCGTGTTGGCAATGCAGCTGCTAAAGACCACCATAATACGGTATCCACAATATTATGATGTATGCCAACTGCTTTATGATTATACTATGCAATAGCAAAACGGAAGTTATATTAGATCCAGTACTTAAAAGAATAAATTAACCCTTTCCTATCCTCAGTCAGAAAGCTTGAAACATCACAGTTTTTTCATACAGTTACCCTGTGAGAAGCCTTCAACCAACATGCAAAAATGTACCACCACATGCTGGCATTACATCTTTGCTCATCACATTCTTTTACATCTCTTCCAGTATTTCTCATACATATAAATAATAGATGGCAGGAGTTTTATATTTTCCTACAACTTTTCCTTTTTTTTAAAATCCTCATGCCAATTAATAATTAACAGTTACTTGTAGCTGGTAGGTGCAAGCCTGGAAATGCATGAATGGGAAAGGGTTAACCTCTACACAATATAATTATTTGAAGAGGTAACTGCAATTTCAGAATTCCCATCTTTCATCCATGTATTCCATTAATGTTGGTAGTGTTATTACATATTATACAATTACGCATGTCTTGGCTTCTGTCACTACCTTACAGCCTGCCTTTGGCTCAGTGCAACCAGCAATCCCAAAACAAGTCTAGAATAAATGCAAAGCAACAAAAAAGCTTTTACCGAGATTACCAGAAGTACTACAAATGTTGTCTGTGTGTGTTCATGTCCCTCCAAAAGCTTGTATGCATGCATGCACAAACATATGTACACAAATATCATTGAAAGAGACTGAGGTTGAAACAAATAAGCCTTGGAAAGGGTTTCTAGAATTTTGTCACTCTTGCCATCAATTTTATGTATGGGATGTTGGACTGTTTTGTCCGCTTTCTCTTCAGTATGCACCTGACATTTGTTATTAATTTCTTGTCCAAAAGTGAACCAGTACACTGATTTTATTTACTAGTTTATGGGTGACTCTTGTGGTCAGAATTACGCATCCAAGAAATTATTATTATTTTGTTATCATATTATTGCATCCAATAATCCTTATTCATGTAAGGATGCAGATGGTTTGACATTACAATGATCCCTATACACTCACAATGATAACCAGTCCTTAACGCACTGCTAAACACTATTATGGTTTAACTCATTAGAAGGCCAACTGAATGCATAATCATGTGAGCATGAAGCACTTCAGTGATATTTAATTTCGCCATTCAGCCTGTAATTCAAGGCCAGTACTGGGATGATAAGGAAGCATCAGCCAAAGATGTGTTACTCCTTGCTGGTAACAATGTAGTGCCTTAGTAAGAAGATGCAATACATACAAGAGTGAAAAAAACCAAGGCAATGACTGGTGTATCTAATTTGTGTAACAAGTTCATTAATAATAACATAAGATGTGACATCTGATGGTAACTTGTGTTTACATACTAAGATAGGAATTATGTACAGTCAAGGATTCAGGTCTTATGGGATGTAATGGTGTCATTAGGTAACAGTTACCAATGTCTTGAAGGAATGTCATGCCTTCATGTGAAGGGTCATGCAATCCAAGAACCATTCATCCAGCATCAAAGAACATCCTAGAAGACACAAATCCTCAACTACACTGTATGAATTTACCTCAGATTTTAACAATGTAAATGTCACATAAATCACCCAATGGACCTAAGATAACTTCCATAAATGCAGTCAGACCATGTCACGTGATCACTGGGCACCATAAGAAAGTCTATATAATTAACACAGAGTCTGGGCAAAATCTGAAAATAGTGTGTGTGCAAAAGTTTTCATGTTTTGTATGCACAAAAAACACATTACTCATATGGGCTTACAATAACCCCAGAAATATATTTATTTTAAGTGAGTGTCAGTGTTCTTAATTTGTGAAATAGGAATCCAAGCACAGTGCTTCCTGCATGGTAGTGCAAGAATAATACGGGGTATGAAAGTTTCAATTAGTTTCTGCATCAGACAAACCAAACAAACGAATCATGGGAAGAACACGGCAATATAGAATTACTGGCAGATGGCAAAAATGCAGACTCTGCATATACTGTACTTGTTTCCAGTGTAATGTAAAATTACTTTCAATCACTTACCACACAATTACTTCTTTAGGAATACATTTTTCAAAAACAAATGTTATTATATAGGTGATTATGCAGCCAGATTCCAAACACCAATGTTAAATATAATGACAGTTTGTTACAGCCACTCACTTCTAGGAAAGACACTGGTTAAAGAAGCCAATGTATAGCAACATGCAATGTTACTATAGTGCTAAAATCAGCACAGTAATAATATACATTGTACAGCTAATGACCAAAGTCTACATTCATCTGTCAGTATGCATTCTAGCCATGTTTCACTTGCCCACTGGGGTTTGTGTAGTGTTGCACCAGCCTTGCTATCACTTACGCAAACTGTCCTTGCTGCTGGCTAGTGAGGTGCTGGTGCTGCTCTGACTGTGTTGTTCCCCACCGCTGCCACTGCCACTCCCACCCTCTCCATTCAGAGTGCTAGATCCACCCCCACCACCACCTCTCATCACTCGTCGCATAACAGCCAGTTCCTCCACTGAGGTAGGTGTTGGAGGGGCACTACGTCCCTTTAACTTATTCAGTACCTTATCTAGACGATGTGAAAACAAATCAACATCCGATTTGCGCATTCCAAGTGCAGCTGCTGCTGTGAGGTATGGTACAGGGTAACTACTGTTGTGGGCACCCCAACCTAAATGACAAACATAAAAAACAAAACATGATGATAAAGAATAAAGAAATAATGTAAATAATGTCAAAAAAAGAATTTTATACCTTCAAATTTATACCCTGCTACTTCTTTAAGATCTGCTCCAGTTACCACTCGCGTTCCAGAGACACAGCGCAGAAACAGCATTGAGCCAAGCATAGTCACTGTTTTGCTGTCAGAACCGGCTAGAGAAGTAAGTGTCATGCCTGTGTAAGGAAATATATTTCTATTAACAACATGAAGGATTCATTTTTACCAGACATTACCAGAAGGAGACTGTGGAAAGCCACAAACCCATCTCATCTCATGCCTCTGAGTGAGGCAGAAGTACAACTTTGTTCATTTAACCCTTTGGCTCTGGAGCTGGACATTTACAATTTAGCACACCATTTATGTAAAATGTGAATATTTTATGAACCAAGAAGGGTAACATAGGAAATACACAATATTTTGTGGAGGAATCAACAAAGATAGTGAGAGAAAGTCTAAAAAGAATAATTAAATATATTTGTTGACTAAATATATAAAAAGAGTATTCTGGGGAGTAGTGGTACATCTGTCCTATATATAGAATGCATTGTGCCTAAAGGTTAAATATACTATTAAGCATTACACAAAAAAGCAACCTGTTGTGCTTTTGAAAGCATTATTGACAGGATGATTCAAAACAAGCATTGGAGTCAGACAAAATAGATTCCTCTGACGAGTCTTGTTTTAACCTCTTCTAAGTGGGTTTTAATTTTAAAATCAAATATCATCATCTCCCAAATTCTAAACTCTGCCATGTCACATGTCCAAAGCTTGCTGCTAGCAGTAAACCATTTGCTAGTGATATACAATAAAAATTTACAGAATTCATGGAGAAGGGATGGGGTGGGGAATAAAGGCACCAAGTTTTAGTTGAAATGTATTCTTTGTAATGGTCGGTTTGTAAAATGTATTTGCATATTATTCTCATAGGGTTAATGGCATGAAGATTGTAATCAGCCCACTAATAAAGTTAGAGGACTGACTAAAATCAGATATGAATACAGTAATGTCTGCAATGTGCTAAGGTAGGGAAGAGACAACACAGGCAATGTGTGTATAACATAACATTGAAGCGCGTTCGTGCAACCATTGAAGCAGTGGAAAAAGCAACAAGTAATACACAACCTCTGTGTGTATTTGTAGCCTTGGGTATGCAGCATGCAATGTGCACCATATTGTCATTTGTGGTCTGCCCCACTCTAAAGTGTTTTTCCACATTATGTCATAAATGGCACGATTTTGAAAAAAGTTATTGAATATAAAATATGTATTACAATTTTCTCTACAACTTTTGTATGAAACATTTTTCATTCTAAGAAGAATTCAGTGAGATATGATCAAAAATGTATGTTGGTCTTCATGTAAAGTTTTCTTGTTCAAGTTTAATGAAACCTGAATTTTCTTGACAGTTTTCTGAAAAATACTTCAATATCAAATGTAATGAAAATCTGTCTAGTGGGAGCCAAGTTGTTCCATGCAGATGTACGGACAGACATGACTAAGCTAATAATTGCTTTTCTCAATTTTGCAAATGCGCCTAAAAAGGACAGTGACTACAAATATGTACTATGTACAGGATGGTGACTATGAAAATGGAGATGGGCAAGAAGATGATTATGAAAATGAATATGGACAGTATGGTGGGTACTAAAATGGAAATAGACAACATGCTGGCTTTGAAAATGGATACTGACAGGATGGCCACTATCGAAATGGATATGGATAGGATGGTGGCTATAAAACTGGATATAGACATGATGCTGACTACAAAAGTTTCAAGGTCCCTAAAATAAAACTCTCAGAATAAACGTTGTAAATGGCAAAGTAGTTACACAGGCATGCAACTTTTTAAATTTTGGAAGGAAAGTAATTCAGACAAAAAAATGAAAAAAAAAATCATTAAAATAAGTCCACTTCATTAAATTACAACAAAACAGACATGTCCCAACAATAATGAACAATAACAACATATAAAGTATATTCCAACCAATAAACCATCACAAACATAAAACAGGCATCAACAGAATTTGAAATAAAACTTTAGAAAAGAAGGTGGATTGCAGAATTTGTTGAAAGGGTTAAAAGAGAAACAATAACATGGATATCGTCATGTGAAATGGGCAGAGAGAACAAGAATAGTTACAGTGGCATTAGAATTCAAATTTAAAGAAGGGAGACATAAGCAGTGACCCAAAACAAGAGGGTTCAGCCAGGTACTAGAAAACATGGGGGAGATGGAGGGTAAGGAAGACAATCAACAGGGCTATCATTTGTGCAGCCCCTTCAGTGAAAACCTGAATGCCTGTTCTTAACACATTGCTAGGTACACCTACACTGCTATGTCAATAATTTTCGTGCTAACTGCTCTTACTGCATGGTGCTGAATCATGCTGTCACTACTGGGGCTGCAGAATAAAACAATGTGCACCATGAAGGGACAACGATGTTTGAAGAAAAATTTCACACACACTATAACCACAGTTCAAGATTATCAGAAACCTTGTTTTCTTTTGAAAACATGTTGTTGAATATTAATATAAAAATCCATGGAAATTCAAAGACGTGTGAAATCTTTCGGAGTTAATTTCATGTCAGTGTTGGGAGAACATAATACTAAAGATACATGTCTTTCTGGATGTAATGTTGTGTCATCTGGTAAGTAACGAAGGCATATCAAGCACTACCCACCAAACAACATAGTGTCAAATCTCAGCATTATTGCTGACAGAACCTAAAATCTCACAACATACAACCACTTGACAAGGCTAAACATGTATTTGAGCTTTTATGGATTTAGACAGTACTACAAGGTCTGACACAAAAAAAAAAAGAGACTAACTCTATAGCTCGGGAACCAAGAGTGGGAGGGGAGAGACAAACAGATGGCTAAAGAACATGTTCTGAACTGTCACAGTGTTACAAGGCTCAGCTTTATAGCTTTACTCAGTATAAGTGGATGCAACTTCAAATATAGGTGTGTTCTTATCCTCGGTCCGAAAATGTCGGACTGCAAAAGTGAACAACGAGTTAACATCAAGAAATCCGCGATGGAAACTTTTCAATTATTGACTGAGACTTATGGTGAAGATGGCATGTCTCATGCATGCTTGTTTGAATGCCACAAACAATTTTCGGAAGGCAGAGAAAGCTTGAAAGATGATGATCACCCAGGCCATCCATGCACAGTTGTTACCGATGTCAACAGTGAAAAGTGCGAGATGTGATTCAAAAAGACCAAAGGTTGGGTGTTTGAGCAGTAGCTGAGGAAGTCAATTTGGAGAGGGAAGTGTTCGACAAATTCTAAGGGAGGAATTAAACATGAGAAAGGTTTGTGCAAAAATGGTTCCAAAAGTGTTGTCAGATGAACAAAAAGAATGCCGCAAGGAATTGTGTTTGGACCTTTTGCAATGCATTGAGAATGAACCAGATTTGTTGAATTCGATAATTACTTGTGATAAAATTTGGATATTTACGTATGATCCGGAAACCAAGCGACAATCAGTGCAGTGGAAGTCAACATCATCTCCAAGACCAAAAAGGCATGCATGAGTCGTTCAAAGTTCAAGGCCATGTCGATTGTTTTCATTGATATCCAGGGTATTGTGATGGCAGAGTGGGTACCCAGCGGCCAGACGGTAAATCAGCCGTATTACATTGAAGTCTTGACGAAACTGCATGAACGTGTGAGAAGGAAACAACCAGAATTATGGAGAAATGGGTGGACTTTGCACCAGGACAATGCGCCAGCCACAACGCACTGTCTGTGAAGCAATTTTTAGTTAATAAAAACATCATTTTGCTTGAGCACCCATCCTACTCGCCAGATCTCGCTCCCTGTGACTTCTACCTCTTTCCAAAGATCAAGTCAGTGCTGCAAGGAACCCAGTTTGTATCTGTAGAAAATGTGAAAGCAAAAACGGTGGAGATCCTCAACAGCCTTACAGAACATGACCTATAGAATTGCTTTGACCATTGGCAGCATCGTATGCAGCTGTGTGTCAACTCAGAGAGGAACTATTCTGAAGACAATCGTAGTTGATTTCCTGAATTTGTTAAACAGAAAGAGTTACAGGCATAGTCTCCTTTTTTTTGTGTCGGACCATGTATTTAACAACACACTGCCAAAATAAATTAAGGTTCCACACGGATATATATATTGATATCCAAAAACCCATTAGCAAAATAATTTCCCATGTAAAAGACAACATATTTTCAGGATGCTGAAAAACAAAAACAAGAACTATAGTCAATCAAATCTAGAAACTTAGCATTTAACACCCACAACAAAAATCTTGAAACTTCTGATCTGTACAACAACAGTAATAATTGCCCTGATCAAACAATAAATACATCAATACAATTACCAAAGAGACTGTGATTAACTACTACAGATTTATATTAAATTCATATGAAATAACCATGTTTAGATACATTTCCTTGAAATTTTTATCACTTATTCTTTAAGACATGGCCTAGCTGATATGAATAAAAGTGTACTATGCATGATTTCAGGCTTCTGCTGTGAAGCAAATGAGAACTGTGCTCTCCTGGGTTATTATGCTGCATAATAACCCAGAAGAGCACTGTTCTCAAAACCATATAAATTACACTTAATGCTGGCTGAATTACAGAGTGTAAATGCAACAGGAAGTGCCTTACTTCAGCACCTATTAAGATAATAACATTAATAGTACTGTACAAAATCCTGCAATTTATAAAATACATTACAACCTTCCTGATAGGACTGAATGCTCTGATGTATGTAATATGTTTGTTACGAATGTAACCGTGATCGGTATTAAAACTTTCAGTACTGTCAACTGCGTGTGATAACAAGAAAACCAATGTATGTAAAATGCACAACTGATGTGTGCTTATATAACCATTGTTGCAGTGGAAAAGCAGTAAGTATTACACACACTGAGTGTGTCTCTGTAGCCTTAAGTCATCCATCATACAAGAGCCAAGCACTGTATTATACTGCCATCTGTAGCCTTTCTTATTCTAGCAATTTTTCCACACTATCGCATAAACAGTACCATCTTTGGAAAAAAGTTAACATGAAATATGTTTTAATTTTCTCTACAATGTTTATCTGAAACATTTAACATTTTAAGAAAAATTTGGTGAGACATTATCATATCGTCAGCATAAACCACAAATTGATGTGTACACAGCGTTTGAAATGTGATGGCACACGCACAGAAACCAGACTTCGTCTTGCAGCGAAACGGACGAGTCCATTCAAATTGGCGGGGCGTCAATTCAGTTGACTACTGGCAGCCGAGGTGTGCACATTAGCGGTAGTAATGCTGCATCCACGATGTTCCGAGGTAGTGTGAAGAGTATTGGCTACCAACTCCATTCGCCGGTTTCCCGTTCACTTCCCCTCCCAAGCGTCACCGTGTGCCATCACACTTTTTTTCTACCATTCAATTTCCAACCATCTTGGTTTGTGCAAACCCTCCTAATAGTATATTCTAGAGCAATGTTGAAAAGCAATGGCAATAAAGCATCTCCTTGTTTCAGACTATCCTTAAAGGAAACATGTCACACAAGTATTTGTCTATCTGGACTCTACAGTCAGTTTCATTTAAACATGCTGTCATTGCAGCAGCAGTCCCGTTACAGGCCCGGAGGGGCTCAGAGGGTTCCACAAAGTTAAGGTTCCCAGATTTCGTGACAACGGTACAGGATGGTGGTAGGTTGTCAGCCTTACGCACCAGCCGCCTTTACCCCCAGGAAATACTCCTGGTACTCATTTCTATTAGAGGCTGAGTCGACCCCAGGGCCATAGTGTGATTGGAAGGATTTTATGTCAATGAAAAATCCACTGACACCAGCTGGGATTGAACCAGTGACCTTCCAATTTGTAGCATGGCACCTTAACCACTGTCCGACCGCAGTCCCCATACACATTGTTATTAGACTTACTAATTCCATAGGGTTATCAAACTCAATGAGAATATTATACAAAACCTCAGTTGTAAATGAATCACAGGCTTTCTAAAAGCATATAAATAGCTTACACACTGCATCCATGTATTCACATTTTAAATCATGTATTGAAAAATGCTGAATTAGTTGACCTGCTATGTCAAAATCATGATCACCAGTAATTTAATCTGCATATGGAGTTAACCTTTACAGAGAGATGCTGGATATGATATGATCTTGTACATAGCTGATAAGACTGACATGACCTGAATCATTACTATGAAGTTTTATCACACTTCTGCAGCTGAAGCAATTCCCTCTTATTCTGAATAGAATTAAAATGTTTATGGATCTCAGAACGAATTGTCCTACATCCTGCTTTAATCAGTTCTACAAGTATTTGCTAATGACTTGCATCTTCTTAGCTTTTCAACAGCCACATCAACTTTAAAGGCACTGGGCTCAGGCACCAGTCACTCTGCTGTATGTGTTTCAGTCTACCTAATATCATTAACCCTATGTGCATTCAATAATTGAAAGAAATGACTCCCCCTTACTTACTTACTTACTCCATGGTGCAGAGTCCTTCTTGAGAAGCTAACTGATTTGCAGCTAGTCAAGAAATTCCCCGCATTTTATGGAACCCGAAGGTTCATTACCGTACTCACAAGCGTCCGCCACCTGTCCCTATCCTGGGCCAACCCAATCCAGTCCACATATCCACATCCCACCTCCTGGAGATCCATCTTAATATTATCCACCCATCTACGCCTAGGTCTCCCCAGTGGTCTCTTTCCCTCTGGTTTCCCCACCAAGACCCTATACACCCCCCTCTCCTCCCCCATACGTGCCACATG
>Ga0123352_10005137_pt1 | contig 19577 bp, 18 predicted proteins | sample TergutLab28metaG_FD_89700 | JGI IMG/M metagenome (GOLD analysis project Ga0123352, IMG submission 89700) | Labiotermes labralis P1 segment gut microbial communities from Petit-Saut dam, French Guiana - Lab288 P1 | ecosystem: Host-associated > Arthropoda: Insects > Digestive system > Gut ... | reverse complement strand
TTCTACTTTAAATATAACAACAGGATGTTTATTGCCTTCAATCGAAGCATAAAGATATTCAATACTAACGCCATTTTCTTTAAAAATTTCCATAACTTTATGCAGGCCGCCTGGTTTGTCTTCTATTTCAATTCCCAAAACTTTTGTTATTCTTACTGTAAAACCATTTTTTTCAAAAGCCTGACACGCTTTATCAGTATTATTTACAACAATACGCAGTATCCCAAAATCTGCGGTATCTGCAATTGTCATTGCTCTTATATTTATTTCTGCTTCTGCAAGAACTTTTGTAACTTCTGCAAGCCTGCCCGATTTATTTTCAAGAAAAACAGATATTTGATTTATTGGCATAACAAACTCCTTTCTATTCCGTCAGCGGGTTTAACAACCCGCATAAAATCCATACCTTTCGGAACAAAAAACCACGCCCTAATGGGTGGGGTTTTTTATATTTTCCTTTTGTCAATAACCCTTTTTGCTTTCCCTTCGCTTCTGACAATTGTTTTTGGCTCAACCAACTTGATTCTAGCACTAATTCCAAGTCTTGACTTAACAGTTTCAGTAATTTTTTTTCTAAGTTCTTCCATTTTTCTTGTTTCATCTGAAAAAAAGCTTTCCATAACTTCCACTTCTATACCGATCTCATCAAGGTGATTTTCCCCTCTGCTTAATATTATCTGGTAATGCGGTTCTGTCCCTTCGATCTGAACAAGAATTTCTTCGATCTGGGACGGGAAGACATTTACTCCGCGTATGATCATCATATCATCATTTCTTCCATATAATCTGTGCATTTTGATGGTTGTTCTTCCGCATGAACATTTATCCCTGAAAAGATATGTTATATCCCTTGTCCTGTATCTTAGAATAGGAGTTCCTGTTCTTGTGAGCGTTGTAAATACAAGCTCCCCTTTTTCCCCTTCCGGCAGAGCTTCTCCTGTTTCTGAATTTATAACTTCGGGGTAAAAGTAATCTTCGTTTATATGAAGTCCGTTTTTTGCTTCACATTCCGCAGAAACTCCAGGACCGATTATTTCTGTAAGGCCATAAATATCATGAGCGCTGATGCTTAGTTTATCTTCTATTTCGAGCCTCATATCATTGCTCCATGGTTCTGCCCCAAAGCAGCCTGCTCTAAGTTTGAGTTTATTAAAATCAACTCCCATCTCTTTTGCAGCTTCTGCGAGATAGAGCGAATAAGAAGGGGTGCATGTTAAAATAGATACGCCAAAATCCCTCATTACAGCAATTTGTCTTTGAGTATTGCCTGCGGAAATAGGGACAATATGCGCGCCCATTCTTCTTGCTCCGTAGTGGACTCCAAGACCGCCTGTAAAAAGCCCATATCCAAATGCATTTTGTATAATATCTTTATGCGTTGCCCCTGCCATTGAAAGGGTTCTTGCCATTGAATCTGACCAGATATCAATATCTTTTTCTGTATAAGCATCTACAACAGGGGTACCTGTTGTGCCGGAAGAAGCATGAAGTTCAACGATTTCTTCCATATCAGTAGCAACAAGTCCATACGGATATGTTTCCCTAAGTTCATTTTTTGTTGTAAATGGAATTTTTTGAATATCTTCCAGAGTTTTAATATCTTCAGGTTTTATATTTGCCTGATCAAATTTCTTTTTATAAAAAGGGACTCTGTTATAAACAAGTTCAACCAGTTTTCTTAAATTTTCAATTTGGTGCTGTCTCATATCTTTTGGATCAGCTTGTTCAGCATCCGGATTCCAAATCATCTGTTTCAACCTCCAGCTTTCGCCAGTATTTTTATAAATCAAATATTAATATATTATTATTGCTTCGGTCAAGAGAACAATCAAATACTGATTTTGCAATTCTACGAGAGGTTTTTTTAATACAAGAGCTTCCGTAAATATAATCTAATATATTTTCCTTAATAAAAGCCATGGTCCTGGCTTTCCCAGTCAATAATTTTTTTTAGTCAACCGTTTTTAACTACTTTTGCATATCATCCCAAACTTGCATGTTGATGCCGCTGTGACGTAAGCGAGTAACTTGTACTCCTGCGTCAAGTGACTCAAGTCTATTTACCCATCCTAAGTTCGGGATTCGAAGCAACGGATTTGGATTTACAGCATCGCGGTCATCCACGGTTACGTTTACCGATTCCAATTTTAATATATCCGGAGTAAAGTTATCATGGGTTTGCCGCAAGCGAGTTATCGAGCCAATGTCCTTGCGATATCTTTCTGCAAGTTTATCTTTTTTTGCACCGATTCTCCAGTCAACAACATTCCCAATCATAACATCCATGCGGAATATATCACCGTCAGCACGCGCCCATGCCTCGTTCACGAGATCCACCCTATTTGCGAACATGTCGGCCTTGTAGTCGCGGATTAGTTGGGCGACCTCGGCGTTTGTTTTTGTGGGTAATGTCGTGCCCCCGTTACCGCCATTTCCATAGCCGTTACCATTTTCGATTGCTGCCGGGTCTCCGCATGCACCAAGTGCCAAAGGGATTGCTACGGCTCCGATTCCTCTCTCGATGCATTTTTGCAATTTGCTTTTCTTTCCTACTTCTTTTGCGATTCCTGCTTCAACTCCATTTAAAAAATTTGTGTCCATGTGTTTGTTTTTCCTCCTTAAATTCTTCGCTTAAATTCTTTGTCAACACACCCCGATAACATGGGTATTATCTTCATATTTCAATACAAACACTCTATATTTAGAGTTGTGAAAAATATACACCCACTCTATTTTTAGAGTCAATGGTCATGGAGAGAGAAACCGAGAAAATTTTAGAAAAAATCCGCAAAAAAAGGCAAGAAAAAAAGATTTCCTTATTAAATTTGGCAAATGAAGTAGGTATTTCGCACAGCCACCTATATTATATTGAGAGCAAACGAATAGTTCCTTCAGTTGATGTAATAGTAAAAATTACAAAGGCATTAGATTTGCCTCTAAAGAATTTATTTGATTAATGTTTCCAGTAATTCAGAAAAATATCGCATAACATTATGATCTACGCGGGATTTTTATTTTCCCCTTCAGTGTCAATGAATACAGGAACACTCATGGGCTTCTCATTTGCTATTGCTGTCATGCTGTGTATTTTTTTCCTTTGGTATCCATTTGTCAAGAATCTCGTCCATCCTGACTACATCTATTGGTTTAGCAAGAAAATCATTGAAGCCTTTCTCCAAAAACACTTCCCTCATCCCGACAACTGCGTTAGCTGTCAATGCAACAATGGGAACCTGTTTCCCCAGAGCGCGGATGCGCGCTGTTGCTTCAATACCATCCATCTCAGGCATCATGTGATCCATAAACACCAGATCATATTTCTGTTGCTTTACAAGTTCTATTGCTTTTGCCCCGCTGATGCAAGTGTCAACCTTTGCACGGTAAGGCGATAACAAACCAATGGCAACTTTTAAATTAGCAGGGATGTCGTCCACAACAAGAATTCTTGCATTCTCAAGGGAAAACCGGATTATATCTGCTGTATTAGTCTTACCGTCCTGATCCTTTGCTTCTGAAAACAACTCCTCAGATTCAACACCTTGAGGAATGACAACTGTGAAAGCGCTCCCTTTGCCATACCCACTTTCCATGCTGATGCTTCCACCCATGGCAGCACAAAGGCGCTTAATAAGCCTTCCCAGTCAGGAGTATAGTTTCCTAACCCTGAACAAACACTTTGCCCTTCCAGCACAGGTAAAATCCAGGGAATTTCATCTGCGTAAAAATGCGGGGTATCCAGACCCACTCGTGTTTCTTCGTCAAAATCATTGTCAATGATGTAATAAAGCCTATTTCCATGTGGGCGTATATAATAAGCATATAAGACACCCGTCTTTTCGGAAAATTCCAGGAGCCTGTGACGAAGAGCCTGATAAGAAGGTAATAACATATCTTCTTCGTAGCGATATTGTTCCAATTCTTCTATATTTCCTTAGAAAAAAGCTAACATCAACAAGATTTTTTGTTTAAATATTTTTTTATCAATTTTTCTAAATTTCACTTGAAAATATGGAAAGATAGATGAATTTCTGCATTTTTTTTGTTTATATATTGAACATTTTATTAGTTATATAATAGTATAAGTTTCAATTCATATAAAAAAAATCAAAAAACAGGATGGGTTTATGGACATCGAATTAGTACTTAGTATAGTGATTATGGGCAGCGCAATTGCTCTGATTTATTCGTTCATTAGAACAAAATGGATCTATAAAAGACCAATTGAAAACGAAAAGCTTAAAAAAATCAATGGTTATGTTGCAGATGGCGCAATGGCTTTTATCTCAAGAGAATATAAAACACTTGTACCATTTGTAATTTTAGTAGCTGTATTTCTGGGTGTTGCAAACCAGGGATTTCTAAGGCTTCAGGCAGGCGCATTTATAATCGGAGCAACATGTTCTGCTCTTGCCGGCTTTATTGGCATGAAAGTTGCAACTGTAGCAAATGCCAGAACAACAACTGCTGCTGCAAAAACAGGGCTTACAGGCGCTCTCAAAGTAGCATTCGCAGGCGGTTCTGTAATGGGGATGAGCGTAGTAGGACTTGCTCTTTTGGGGATTTTTATTGTTTTTATAGTAGCAGTCAATATTATCGGTAACACAATCAATGATATTTCAGATACGATTCTTCCAATCCTGTCTGGTTTTGCGCTTGGAGCTTCTTCTATAGCGCTTTTTGCAAGAGTTGGCGGCGGTATTTTTACAAAAGCTGCTGACGTAGGAGCAGACCTTGTAGGAAAAGTTGAAGCTGGTATCCCGGAAGATGATCCAAGAAACCCTGCTGTTATTGCTGACAATGTTGGCGATAATGTTGGTGATGTTGCAGGCATGGGCGCAGACCTTTTTGAATCTTATGTAGGCGCTATTATTGGAACAATGGTTCTTGGAGCTGCAATGATAGCAACAGATGCAGTTAGATTCAAATTAGTTGCTCTTCCTCTTCTTCTTTGTGTTGTAGGAGTTATTGCTTCTTTCATTGGTATATTTATGGTAAAGGCAAAACCAAACTCAAATCCACAAACATCTCTTAATATTGGCTCTTTTGGAGCTGCGATTATTGCAGCAGCATTAACTTTTCCTGTTTGTTTTTATCTTTTAGGCAATGAAACATTTGGGAATGGATTTGGCGCCATGAATGTGGCTCTGGCATCTATAATTGGTCTTGCAGCAGGCGTAGGGATTGGGCTTATTACAGAATATTTTACTGGAACACACAAAAGACCTGTTAATTCAATAGTTAAATCATGCGAAACAGGTCCTGCAACAACAATTATTACAGGTATTGGCGTAGGAATGCTTTCATGCTTTCCGGCAGTTGTTCTTATTACCGGAGCGCTTTTTTCAAGTTATCTTATAGCAGGGCTTTATGGCATTGGTATGGCAGGACTTGGAATGCTTCTTACACTTGGTATACAGCTTGCGGTTGATGCTTATGGTCCGGTTGCAGATAATGCAGGCGGTATGGCAGAAATGGCAGGATTTCCTCATGAAGTAAGAGTTATTACTGATAAACTCGATGCAGTAGGAAATACAACAGCAGCTATTGGAAAAGGGTTTGCAATTGGTTCTGCAGCGCTTACAGCTATTATCCTTTTTACAGCTTTTAAACAAACAATTGGATTAGATATTATTGACCTTACTAGCGCTCTTGTTATCTCAGGTATTTTGCTTGGAGCAGTATTTCCTTTCCTCTTTTCTGCTCTTTCAATGACAGCAGTAGGAAAAGCAGCTTTTGCAATGATCGAAGAAGTTAGAAGACAGTTCAGGGAAAAACCAGGCATCTTACAGGATAAAGAGATTCCTGACTATAAAAGATGTGTTGATATAAGCACAACAGCAGCATTAAAGAAAATGATGCTTCCCGGTATTATTACAGTTATTACACCTATTCTTGTAGGGTTTCTCGGCGGCGTAGAAATGCTTGCTGGTCTGCTTGTTGGTGTTACAGCATCCGGAGTTGTTCTTGCAATTTTTATGTCAAACACTGGCGGCGCATGGGATAATGCGAAAAAAATGATTGAAGCTGATGGCGGCAAAGGCACAGAGGCTCATAAAGCTGCAGTTGTAGGCGATACAGTAGGTGACCCGTTCAAAGATACTTCCGGTCCTTCTCTCAATATCCTGATAAAGCTTATGGCAGTAGTATCTCTTGTAATTGCTCCAATGCTTAAAAACTACTGGGGTCTTTAATAAAAGTTAAGGTTTTAAGAACCTTATAAAATCAAAAGGCTGCTCAGTGGTTTGCTGGGCAGCCTTTTTTATTCCCTGCCAGATTTCTCCGAAACAACATGCCCCCTTTTTTAAATAAAAATATTGAATTTTACAAATTATTTTACTATCTTGAAACCATGAGTATCAAACATCTTTTGAGTGAAACAATTCCGGAAATATCAAATATGCTTGAAAAAAGCATTAAAGAAGATTATCACGTAACAGTTGGCGAGGAGCTTGGACGCTCAGGAAGAGAAGGGGTTTATGACATACTTGATACCCTGCTTTCTGTTCTTTTTCCAGGTTGCTTTAGCGAAGATAATATTACGCTTGAAAATATAAATCAGCATATTAGCGAACAACTCCGTTATGTAAGTTATAGATTTATTAAACATTTAAAAGATAGCTTTAATTTTATGTGTGATGATAAAAAGTGTCAGGATTGCGACTGTGAACAACGGGCAGGAAAAGCTCTTTCTGATCTTATAAAAGCCTTGCCTGAGGTAAGAAAAGCCCTTATTACAGATATAAGGGCTGCAAAAGATGGTGACCCTGCAGCAACATCGCTAGATGAAATAGTCTTAAGCTATCCATATATTGAAGCAATTGCAACCCATAGAATAGCGCATGAACTTTATAAAAGCGGTGTTCCAATAATCCCCCGGATCATGTCTGAAAGAGCGCACTCAAAAACAGGGATTGATATTCATCCTGGCGCAAAAATCGGAGAAAGTTTTTTTATTGACCATGGCACAGGGGTTGTTATTGGAGAAACAACCACAATAGGAAAAAAGGTAAAACTATATCAGGGGGTGACTCTTGGGGCTTTATCTCCTTTTGATAAAGAAGGGAAACCCAGAGTTGGAGAAAAAAGGCATCCAGATATCGAAGATGATGTAATTATTTATGCAAATGCTACAATTCTTGGGGGAAAAACTGTTATAGGAAAAGGCTCTATAATAGGAGGAAATACATGGGTTACCACTTCTGTACCTCCTGGCAGTGTTATTTATAAAAATTAAAATTGGTATGTTGCTACATACCAATTTTACTATTCAATAGGCTTAATCTGGTGAAAACATATCTTTTGTCGCGCTGCAAAGAGGGCAGACCCAATCCTGTGGCAGTTTTTCAAAAGGTATTCCAGCCGCTATATTATTGTCAGAATCACCTGTTTCTGGATCATAAATATAGCCACAAGCATCACAAGTATATTTTTTCATTTAATACCCCTTCAATTAATTATGCACTATAAACTATAAAATAGAAAGAACGATTTTCTCCAAAAACCCCTTTTCATTTATTTCCCATCAGGGTTTTTAAAGTTTCCATTGTTAAATCTGGATGAATTCCAAGTCTTGTAAGGCTAAAATCAAACCTTACAGGGTCGGATTTATCATATTTTCCAAAACCTTCTGTTATTTCAATTGCTTTTTTGAGCGAAGAAGAAGTCCTTTCAGAAAAACCAAGATATTTTCCTATTTGTATCATGTGAGTATCGAGCGGAACAATCAGATTACTTTTATCTATAAAATCCCATCCACCGGGGTCTATTTCATCACACCTTACCATCCATCGCAAGAATAGATTAAAGCGCTTAAACGGGCTCCCCTTCCATGATTCTGTAATCAATATTCCGGGGTTCGACTGGCAGTTTTCCAGAAATTCCCTGTTAAAAGAATGTATGGCATTGATATAAGAATCTTCTATTTTATATTTTTTTCTAAAGCAATCTCCCACAGAGCCATACTTATTGATTATAAAATTTATGCCAGAAAGAAATCCTGCAATGTGGGAAGTTTTAAAAAAGCGATAACTAAATCCATCAAAAATATTTTCAAAATCTTTATGTTTCAAAGATTTTACTTCACTAAAAAGCGAATTAAACTTTGACAACACTTTATCTACTGCATTCATAATAAGGTTTACTTGCCCCAGAGCAAGCGAAGATGCAATAAGTCCTGCTATTTCCCGGTCTTTTAATTTGTTGTACTTTTTTACAAAAACAAGAGGATCTGGATTTATATATTCTGGTTTATGGTATTTAGCATATATTTCATTAAGTAAAAATTCAATTTTATTGCTGATTTGGTTCAAAAAGCTCTCCGTTTTTTTGTTTTTACGCTAAACAAGTGGCAAACATTTGTCAAGGCGCAGAGTCATAGGCAGCACGGGGCAAAAATCGTGCCAATTATGGCTAAGATTAGGAATAACCAGGATCTGCCGAGAGAATTATAGTAGTTTTTTTGTTCTAAGCTAAAATTTTGCTTGTCCTGTTCCAAAAAATATTGACTTTTTTCTTACTAAATGCATAATATTCTTAACATTTAATATTGTAATTTTATCCGGTTGGGCAGGCAACTGCTTTCAAGTTTTGAGCTTTAGGGTGGAGAGCTTTTTTATTGATAGAAGTTCTCTACTTTTTTTTTGCGCTAGTGCCAAACCGGCAAAGTGTAATTGTGCTTATAACAAAAAATAGGAGAAATAGAATGACTTATGTTACGATCATAATTACTTATATACTTATAAGTAATTTAGTTTTAACACAGTTTCTTGGGATGTGCCCTTTTATAGGTGTATCCAAAAATGTTGAATCTGCCGTAGGGATGGGATTTGCAGTTACATTTGTAGCAACTATGGCAACTCTTGTTACATGGGCTATACAGGCCTATATTCTTGTTCCATTAAATGTTACTTTTCTGCAAACAGTAGCTTTTATTCTTGTTGTCGCTTCTCTTGTACAGCTTGTAGAGATGGTCATGCAAAAATTTGCACCTCCTCTTTACAAAGCGCTTGGACTTTTTCTCCCTTTGATGACAACAAATTGTGCAATTCTTGGTATAGCTGTAATTGCGGTTAGAGCAAATTATAATGCTCTTGAAAGCTTTACCGCGGGCTTGGCAGCAGGACTCGGTTTTCTTTTAGCTATTTTTATAATATCAACAATAAGAGAAAGACTTGATACAGAGCTTGTTCCTAAACCATTTAAAGGTGCCCCTATAGCATTTGTTACAGCTGGACTTATGGCAATGGCATTTATGGCTTTTGATAAAGCCCTTTTAAATAATATTATTGGATAACAGAAGAATATTTGTGAACACATTTTTTCTATACTGGATTTACTTATAGGCGCGGGGATATTTTTGGTTGGTATTATTATGCTTGGTGATAGCGTAAAGAAAAATGCTACCCAAAAAACCCGTTTTTTTGTTCTACGCTAAAATTTTACTTATCCTCTAACAAAAGGCATTGACTTTTTTCCTACTTTTTGCATAATATTTTAACATTCAACATTTAACATTCAACATTACAATTTTATCCGGTTGGCTAAATAACAGCTTTTAAGTTTTAGGGTGGGGAGCTTCTTTAAAAATAGAAGTTTTCCACCTTTGTTTTCCGCTAGTGCCAAACCGGCAAAACATAAAGGGGGAATTTGGTAGGCAGAAAAACATTGTTTTTACCTGGTATATAATATTTTACAAAATTTAATTAAGGAGAATATTTGTGAACACATTTTTTTCTATACTGGATTTACTTATAGGCGCGGGGATATTTTTGGTTGGTATTATTATGTTTGGCGATAGCGTAAAGAAAAATGCTACCCAGAAAACCCGCAAGATGTTTGACAAAATAGGCAATAACCGCATTGCGGGCTTTGGCTTGGGTATGGGTGCCACTCTTGTTATCCAATCTTCAAGCGCTACAACAGTAATGGTTGTAGGATTGGTAAGCGCAGGTATGATGAGCTTATTTCAAGGTATGGCCGTTATGCTTGGAGCTCATGTGGGTACTCTCGGTACTCAATTTTTGGTAGCGCTTGGTAATTTTCCAATAAGCGCTCTTTTTATGGTTATGGCATTTATAGGCGTTTTGATTAAACTTTCAACCAAAGATATTAAAATGCAAAATATTGGCGAATTTTTGATTGGCTTTGGCGTGTTGTTCGTTGGTCTTAGACTTATGGGTGGCGTCTTCAGGGGTAATGAAGAAATAAGAGATTTCTTCATGCACTTATTCAGAACAATAAGCTTTCCGCTTGCACTTATCCTGCTCGGAATGGTTTTTACAATGATTATTCAATCATCTTCTGCATCAATTGCGATATTTTATACGATGTTTGTAGAAGGGCTTATAGGTTTGGAAGGAGCAGTTTTTCTGGCGTGCGGTGCTCATATTGGAACATCAATCACAGCGATTTTAGCATCCCTTGCTGCAAATAGAGATGGCAAACGTGTTGCTGTTATGAATACATTATTCAGCGCTGCTGGAGTAGCTGTTTTTACATGTTTTGTGTGGCCGCTAAGAGAAACTCTTTTTGCAAATTATGCAAAAATGGTTCCCCATATTTGGCAGTTACCTGTTTTTCTACTTCTTTACCACTTTTTTCTGGGACTTATAAAGATTTGGTTTATTACCCCTATGTTAAAGTTTGTTCGTTTTATAATTAAAGAAAGCGGAGAGGAAAAACCTTTTGGTCCAACATATTTACAGGATCAACTTGTGGATGCAAATGTTGAAATAGCTACTGATATGGCCAAGAAAGAGATCCTTATTACTGCTGATCTTGTAAAAGAGATGTTTGAAAAAGTTGATATGGCATTTAAAAACAAGGATATGAAACTAATAAATGAAATTTCCAAAGCAGATTTAAAAATAGGTATTCTTCATAGAGCTATAATTCCGTTTCTCGCAAAAATATCCAACAAAGAACAAGGTGATGAAGAAAGCAAGAGGACATTGAACTATCTATATATACAAAATGAACTTGAATCCATTGGAGATGTTATAGATGAAGGCCTTATGCTTTTGGTAAAAAAGATGGTAGACAACAGCTTGTCATTTTCAGAGCAGGGGAGTAACGAACTCGCAGAGCTTCATAAAAAAGTAATGGATAATCTCAATAGAGTGGTTGAAGCTTTCGCAAGCGAAGATGCTTTAATTGCAAAAGAAATGAAACGCATCTACTCAGATATTGGAGAGAGAAAATACCAGCTCTTGCATGTTGACAGGCTTCATCAAGGTATTAAGGTATCGATAGATTCATCATCTATACATCTTGATGTAATTACCAATTATGCAAGAATAAATACCCATCTTACTATTATTGCAGAAAGGATACTTTGCCTTACAGGGCAAGAGGTTACATAAAGCCTCATACAAAGCGCTGGGGGTGCATAATAGCCCCAGTTACTCTTCCTTAAAAAAAAGGGCTGTTCCAAAAGAACAGCCCTTTTTTTTACAAAATTACAAAAACTAGAAACTAAATTTTACTCCAGCGCCTAAGCCAACGGTTACATCTCCTTCTGAACCAAGACCAAAGATAGGAAGATAAACGAAAGCCTGTAGATTATTCATAACCATGTATCTAACTTCGGGCTTGAGAAACAAACCAAAGTTATCCATGCCATTTTCAAAGGTTGGTATACCAATCTCAAGTTCTGCATATAATGGGCCGGTTTCGAAAAAAGGAATTATGGTAACAAAATCAAAGAATTCTGCTTCTTCCCATGGGGTTTTTAGCCAATTCCCTACTTCAAGCGTAATTCCAAAACCATTGTCCATGTTCAAACCAAGGATAAAGTCAAGACCTATCCAATCAAGAGCATCACCAAAGTAGGTTAATATTAATGGAAGATTAACCTGCCCAAAAAAAGAGATCCCATTAAGCAAGTGGGTGTATTTAACTCCCGGTATCAACCAGACACTCACTTCTGTTGGCCACGTCGGGTATGCCAATGCATTGATGGTAGTATATGCCGGTCTTGCAGGACTGACAGGCGCAAACATCTCGCCTCCAAGGATAAGACCAAGAGTGCCTTCTGGTGTAAGATCCAGGTTGTATATTCCCCAAAAGCTAAGGTCAACACCAAGCCAAACCTCGGGCTGGACCCAGAAGGGCGCACCCATTTCCATATAAAGTTCAAAGTTGCCAAAGGCTTCTTTCATTATGAACATCGGCCTAAGGATGGCTGTATCTAACGCATCACCCTCGCCATTTAATTCCATGATAGCAAATTCTAAACCAACAGTAACATCAATATTATCCCACCCAGATAGACCAAAAGCAACGCCACCGAACAGGCTAAGAGCAAGAAAAAGTACAAAAAATTTCTTCATTGATTTTCTCCAAAAATTATTATTTCAATACACTATATATAACAGAAAAATATGTCAATACAACATACTATCCAGAATACGTTGGTCATATCAGACCAGCGTATCAATCTTTACTGATGTGGAACAAACTTCCTGTAAAAAAAGGGGCTGTCCTTTTGGAACAGCCCCTCCCCTGCAAGGATTACCCCGACAAAAGTCGTTGATAACTAATTATTTTTTATAAAGCGGTCTTGATTTATAATGCGTATGCAAATACTTATGAGCCTTATCGCCACACGGTTTGTTGTCAAGAAATTTTTCATAGATATGAATAATTTCAGGGTTCTGATGAGAGCATCTGGCTGCTGATTTTTCATCATCTTTATAAATACCAACAGTTCTGGCAGCTCTTAAGTTATCATCTGTTTCATAAGGCTGTCCTCCGCCCGCAATACATCCGCCACGGCAAGCCATAACTTCAATAAAGTCATAAGGCATTGGTGATCCTGCTTTTTTTGCTGCTCTTATTTCTTCGAGAATACTCTTTACATTAACCATTCCATGCGCAACAGCAACTTTTACAGGTGTTCCTTTCATATCAATAACACCTTTTTTAACTCCATCCATACCACGCACAGGAGCTATTTCAACTTTTTGAAGGTCTTCCTTTGTTACAAGCTTATATGCAGTTCTTAATGCTGCTTCCATTACGCCGCCTGTAACTCCAAATATTGTACCTGCGCCTGAATAGAGGCCAATTGGGCTGTCTGCTTTTTCATCCTGAAGATTTACAAAGTCAATACCTGACATTTTTATAAGCCTTCCAAGTTCTCTTGTTGTAAGAACAAGATCAACATCAGGACATCCCGAAGAATTCATATCATCACTTCTTCTGATCTCATATTTTTTAGCTGTACAAGGCATTATTGCAACAGAGTATATTTTCTTTGGATCAAGATTTTTTTGCTGTGCAAAATATGTTTTTGTCATTGCCCCCTGCATCATCATTGGTGATTTTGCAGTAGAAAAATGAGGAATCATATCTGGATAATATTTTTCCATATAATCTGTCCATGCAGGACAACATGATGTAAGTTGTGGCAAATCGCCTTTTTTATTTACAAATCTTTCTACAAATTCGCTTCCCTCTTCCATAATTGTAAGGTCTGCGGAAAAGTTTGTATCAAAAACAGAATTTACACCAAGCTTTCTTAATGCTGCGTATATTTTTCCAGTTACAATTTCACCTGCGTTCATACCAAATGCCTCGCCAAGAGCTACTCTTACAGCTGGCGCTATCTGAACAGAAACATGGAGATCCTTGTTAAGAATTGCATCCAGAAATTGTTTTGTATCATCTTTCTCATATATTGCGCCTACAGGGCAGTGCGCAGAACATTGTCCGCACTTAATACATGGGCTTTCATCAAGAAGAACATCAGCAGAAGGAGCCATTCGCGTTTTTTCTCCCCTGCCAAGGAATTCAAGCGCCCATACATCCTGAAGATTCTGGCAAACAAGAGCGCATCTTCCGCATGCCACACACTTTGAAGGGTCAAGAATAACAGCTTCAGTTGATGTGTCTTTAGGAAGGTTTTCTATATTCATGTCATAAGGAATATCCCTTATGCTGAATTCAGCAGCAAGTTTCTGGAGCTCGCAAGCCTGATTTCTTGCGCAAGAAAGACATTCCTGTGGATGATTGGAAAGAATTAACTCTATAACAGTTCTTCTTATTGCCTGTATCTCAGGATCATGTGTTAAATAATTTTGTCCTGCAACAACTTTTGTTGAACATGCTCTTACAAGTCTTGGATTACCTTCAATTTTGACAATACATATTCCGCAAGCTCCCCATGCTTGGAGATCAGGATGAATACATAGAGCTGGAATCCTTATTCCTGCAAGTCTTGCAGCATCAAGTATTGAGCCACCAGCGTTAGCCTGAACCGGCTGACCATTTATTTTTACTTCTACAGTTTTCACTGCTTATCTCCTTACAATTAGAATTTTACAATAGCGTCGAATTTACAGTACTTTAAACATTCACCGCACTTGATACATTTGTCCTGTTCAATTACGTGAAGCTGTTTCTTTTCTCCAGTTATACAGTTAACCGGACATTTCCTTGCACATACTGTACAGCCAATACATTTTTCAGCAACAACTTCATATCTGACAAGGTCTTTACATTTTCCTGAAATACATTTTTTCTCTTCAATATGTCTAAGGTATTCGTCCTTAAAGTAATGCAGAGTTGAAAGAACAGGGTTTGCAGCTGTCTGGCCAAGACCGCAAAGAGAAGCCAGTTTCATAGCAACACTAATGTCTGTCATCTTTTGCATATCTTCCAGTTTGCCATTGCCTTTTGAAATTTTATCAAGATACTGATACAGTTTTTTTGTTCCAATTCGACATGGAGAGCATTTACCACAAGACTCTTCTACACAAAAGTCCATGTAGAACTTTGCAACGTCTATAATACAGTCGTCGTCGTTCATTACGATCATACCACCGGAACCCATCATTGAACCAATAGCAACAAGGCTATCAAAATCAATAGGTGTATCAAGATCTTCTTCTGTAATTACACCGCCGGAAGGTCCGCCTGTCTGAACTGCTTTGAAACCTTTGTTATCTCTTATTCCGCCGCCAATTTCAAAAACAATTTCTCTTAACGTTGTTCCCATTGGAACTTCTACAAGACCTGAATTATTTATCTTACCGGTAAGCGCAAATACTTTTGTTCCAGGTGAGCCTTTTGTGCCCATTCCAGAAAACCACTTTCCGCCTTTAAGAATAATTGCAGGTATGTTAGCAAATGTTTCAACATTGTTTATAATGGTTGGCTTTCCCCAGAGACCTTCGATAGCAGGAAACGGAGGTTTTGGTGTAGGCATACCTCTGCTACCTTCAATAGACCTAAGAAGCGCTGTTTCCTCTCCGCAGACAAATGCACCTGCGCCAAGTCTTATTTCAATATCAAAAGTAAAGTTGCTTCCAAGAATATTTTTTCCAATAAGGCCACGCGATTCTGCCTGTGTCATTGCAGTTTCAAGGCGTTTGATTGCAAGAGGATATTCCGCTCTTATATAGATAAGCCCTTTGTTCGCTCCAATCGCATATCCTGCAATTGCCATTGCTTCAAGAACCGAACCCGGATCTCCTTCAAGGATACTTCTGTCCATATACGCGCCCGGGTCACCCTCGTCCGCATTACAAACAATATATTTCTGGTCAGCATTTACATCTTTACTGAATTTCCACTTCATCCATGTTGGAAATCCTGCACCACCTCTTCCTCTGAGGCCAGATACTTTAATCTCTTCTATAACCTGGTCAGGTGTAAGTTCAAAAATACATTTTGCAAGCGCCTGGTATCCGTCAAACGCAATATATTCTTCTATATTTTCAGCATCTATAAAACCGCAGTTTCGTAGCGCGATTCTGTATTGTTTTTTATAAAACTGAATATCATCTGCTTCAAAGTTATCTTTATCTTTAACTTCATCACCAGCATAAAGAAGTCTTTTTACCAGCCTGCCTTTTATAATATTTTCTTCAAAAAGTTCTTTTGTATCCGAAGGTTTTACTTCAACATAAAAAGCTTGATCAGGAAGAACTTTTACAATAGGTCCTTTTTCACAAAAACCGAAACAACCGGTTTTTACAGTCTGAACTTCACTTTCAAGTCCATGCTTTTTAATTTCTTCAAGAAAGTTTTTGTAAATAGCATCAGCCTTTGAAGATTCACAGGCTGTACCAGCACATACAAGTATAAAATTTTTCATCGCCACAGTCCTCCGCTAACCTTTAACAATAGAAGGTTTGTCAATAACATGATCACTAACCACTTTTTTCTGTATAATATGGTCGCTTACAATTCTTTTCACAACCTCAACATCGACCTTTCCATAAATTGTATCTGCCATTCCTGCTACCTTGATGTCAACAGTTGGCTCTACATTACAGAATCCCATACAACCTGTCTGCTTTACAGTAACATGCCCCAATTCCTTGTGTTTCCCTATTTCATCAAAAAATGCATTGAAAATTTTCTTTGCCCCTGCTGCAATACCGCAAGTACCCATACCTACTATTACAACAAAATTTTTATCTGAAACATCTCTTCTATCCAGGATTTTTCTTTTTTCATCTCTCATTTTCCTAAGATCTTCGAGAGTCATCTTAGCCATTAACGGCCTCCTTATTCAAATTTTCTTCCCGGGATTTAAAATAGCGCCTTGCAAGAGTTATAGAATCGGCAGTTATATCTCCCGGTGTATCAAATAGTTCCGAACGTTTTATTATATATTGGTCTTTATCAATCCCATTCAGGCTGCAAGTTCTTATAAACTCAAGCTCATAATCTTCATCAAACATCATTGCCTGCAAAGCTGCAGAAGAAATATCACCCTCCGGTGGAGTATCAATGTTTGACATATCAAAACTGAACTCAAGTTTTGTCCCCACACCTTTCCTGGACCATATATCAAGTGTTCCTCCTGAAAGGTCTATAGCCTGATGCAAAAATGGAATTCCAAGCCCAATTTTTCTATTAACATGTTTTGTACCATCTGTGTAAAAAGGGTCTCTTGCTTTTTCGAGTTGCTCTTTTGTCATCCCTTTTCCATTGTCTTCTATAATAGTGGTTACAACATTGCCTTTTCTGTCATATAAAAGTTTTATATAACTGCTATTGGCTTCCACAGAATTTTGGAGACAATCTGATATAAAATCACAGATAGCTGCATGCATTTTCAATTAGCCCTTGTTTCTACATTCAGCAATAATAGCTGGCAATCCATCTTTACCAAGTTTTCCATAAACTTCGCCGGTAATAACAACAAGAGGCGCCAAACCGCAACACCCTACACACCTTACAGATTCTATGGAAAATAGACCATCTTCAGTAACTATGTTTAGAGGAACTCCAAGCAGAGTTTCAAGTTCCTGAATAAGGTCATCACCGCCTTTAAGATAACAAGCAGTACCCATACATACCTGTATATTATATTTACCTGGTTTTGTTCTTTTAAAGAAGTGATAAAAAGTTATTACCCCATAAACCTTCGCAAGGGGTACCTCAAGAAGTTCGGAAACCTTTATAGCAGCTTGTCTTGGGAGAAACCCTAATTCTTCCTGTACTTTATGAAGAACCATTACAAGATTGCCCGGTTTCTTTTTCCAATCACTAATAAAAGCCATAAGCTCCGGAGAGAATTTTATCTCTTCAACAGTTTCTACAGCCACAATGAAACCTCCATTATTTTGTCTGTCAAAAGACAGTATTATTTACCGCATTATAGAGCATTTATGATTACTAATCAATATAAGTCTTACTCATATAAAATTTTGTTACAAAAATTACGATTATCCTTACATACATATTTTTTTAAATTATAATTGACTTTTTATTGTGATTTTTGTAACATAAATTATTAATGAATAGAGAAGTGGTTCTTCGTCTGTCAAAGTATAGGCGTTTATTACAAAAATTTATAATCCTCGGCTTGGAAAGAGTTTTTTCGAATAATTTAGGAGATGCGCTTGGAGTTACACCAGCGCTTGTACGAAAAGACTTTTCAAATCTTAAAATAACAGGCAATAAACGTGGTGGCTATATAATAGATGAGCTTATAACAAGTATTGATTTGATTTTAGGCAAGCACAATCTCCGCGAAGTAGTAATCGTAGGGTGTGGAAAAATAGGCGCTGCATTAATGCAATATAAGGGTCTTGAAAGAGATGGGATCAAAATCGTAGCAGGATTTGATTTAAAACCCGAAAAAGTGTTTTATAAAGGCGAAATTCCTGTTCTGGGGTTGGATGACCTTGAAAACTTCATTAAAAAAAAGCAAATAAAGGTTGGAGTAATATCTGTCCCTGAATTAGCAGCTACAGCTGTTTTTGAAAAAATGATAAATGCCGGAATTATTGGTTTTTTAAATTTTTCTCCTGTAGAGCTTAAATACAACAAAGATTCACAAATTTTTGATAATAATAACTCTTATTTTATAAATAATATAAATCTTTCAGTTGAAATTGAAAACTTGTTTTACTACGTAAACAGCAAAACAGACGAATTCTCCTGATATCATAGTTTTTCAACTTTTTTATGCTCTACTGCCATATAAATTCATCAAAGATTTTTGACCGCGCTACATAGCTATATAAAGTAAAATCCCGAAAAAATGAAGTACGCTCCCTGCGACAACAGCAATATGCCAGAGTATATGAAAAAAGTATTTTTCCTGGAGCAAATAAAAAGTAACTCCGCCTGTGTATGCAATACCGCCTGCCAATAACCATCGAATTATTCCAAAATGGACATTGTCGAGCACAGGATTCCAGACCATTACAAGAAACCACCCCATGACAATATAAAGTACCATGGATAGTTTTTTTACTTTTGATTTAAAAATAGCTTCAAAAACAACCCCTATAACAGCAAGTCCCCAGATTATCCCAAAGATTGTCCAACCAGTTGTGCCGCCAACGTGAAAAGCTACTGGGGTGTATGTTCCTGCAATAAGGATAAAAATTGCGCAGTGATCAATAACTTGAAATACAGATCCTGCTCTTGTAAAAACAAGAGAGTGATAAAGCGTAGACATAAGATACAGGAAAATCATTGTAGAGCCAAAAATAGTATTGGCTAATACAATAGAGGCAGGTTTCCCGCTTCTTATAGAAACAACAATAAGGATTACTGTTGCAGCAACTGCTATAAAAACACCAAATCCATGGGTTATTGCATTAAATATTTCTTCAAGAAGTGTTTGCTTTCTTTTTTCCTTCTTTTTCTTTTTTGCTCTTATTCTGTTGGAAAGAACATAAATACTTCTTTCGTTTGACATAATTGACATATATCACCACTCGCGAGGGGTAAAGTCTGCGGGAACTTCTATTTTCATTGTGTCGCCAGATTGTTCTATGACATAAAAACCAGCCTCTAAAGTCGCTTCTTTTTCTGTTCTGCCGAATATGGCGCCTGCTATAGCCCCATGTATTTTGCGGTTGTCATTCTTTTTGCGGCGGGAATCGCTTAATATTTCCAGGCGTTTGATATGATGTTCCACATCTTTTACGACAACTTTTGCTTTTACCTCAATTGCCATTATTGTTTCGCCATTTTGCAATAATAGGTCTATCTCTGTTTTTGTTTTATTATTTTCCAAAATTTTACACCCACCGGGCATTACTTCGCTAAAAGAATGTCCCAGTTCATTAAAGCGCTTGTGTATGCTTGGAGCAACCAGATGCTCT
>Ga0123352_10005134_pt1 | contig 19582 bp, 19 predicted proteins | sample TergutLab28metaG_FD_89700 | JGI IMG/M metagenome (GOLD analysis project Ga0123352, IMG submission 89700) | Labiotermes labralis P1 segment gut microbial communities from Petit-Saut dam, French Guiana - Lab288 P1 | ecosystem: Host-associated > Arthropoda: Insects > Digestive system > Gut ... | reverse complement strand
GAAACATCACATCCAAGGGAAACGATGTGACGGTAAAGGACAGGCTCCTCGGGTCTATCCCGCGGAAGCAGTCGATGAAAACATCTGTTACAGTAGCTATGTAGCTACCGTATGCAAAAGAAAGCGGCTAAAATTAGCAAACCGTACGAACGATTCGGTCTGGGAAACCTTTGCGCAGCGTCGGAAGATAGCTTGCATTTGCACCCTGTTCAAAGCATACACCGCAGAACGGTTATGGAAATGTGTAGGGGACAGGTTAAAAGGACCATGCTTCCTGAGCAGGGATGATCACGGTCGTAAAATTAGGGCCAGGAAACAAAACACAGATATCGGTAAATACTGCTCTGTCAATTGGACAATCAAACTGTTGAACCAACTTCCTGGAGAGGTAATAGCGTCTTTCCCATGTAAATCACATATTTTTATAAAGAGGGTTAGGAAAGTAATTATGAGTGAGGAGAAGTGAATGGTCACTGCTAGAGACGAGTTTATAGTGACAGAAAGTTTATTGCTTTTTGTGTCGTCTAAACCTGTCACCCCTATCTGGTACCGACAGTGGGAAGTACAGAGTACCTGTGCTGGGCCTATATGCATTGGTAGGGTGGAGACGGATATATTTACTGGTAAAGAGCCCCCGTACAGTTTGGTAGCGGTACCTCCATCGCCCTTCGTACGCTAAATGAAGATCACGTGACTGTATCACGTGACACTTGGAGTATGGAGCAAGAGCGGTCTAAGTTGCAGTGAGTGCAAGAGTGTAATAAGTGCATAAGAGTATTATCGAAAATAATCGGTATTCGACCGAGGAAAAAAGCTGCCATCATCAGGGTGGTCACCCCCGTGCAGTTTGGTAGTCAAGAAATGGGTGAAGGTCCCAAAATTTGGGGAGAAAAAAGGCGCCGTGCAGTTTGGTAGTGTGCCTCAGTACAGTCTTGTGCAAAAGACCTCAAATTTTGAAATAAAAGAAAGCCGCCGTATAGTTTGGTAGCGTGCGCGTGCCCTGTCTTACTGTAATGTAGTGGAAACCTCTGTGACCCTCCCTACGCCAATTATAGTGTAGCGGGAGGAGGACCGAAGTGCGGTCGACCCAGATCACTGGGTAATGATATAGTACAGTTTTGTACGAATTGCATTGACGTATGCCCGTTACTGGAATATGTATCGAAGTTCATCATGGAAGAGTAAAAAGGGATTATCTAATCTGAATCATTCCACATGGGATGTAGTGCCGAGGCCAAACAACATGACTTCTTGTAGGGTATAACCTAAATTTGAATGCACGATAAATTCGAAAGTCGATGCGATAGACACTACGAAAATAAAAAAAATCAAATTTTACCCAAAACGTAGCATGTAATTTTTTAGGGAGTAGCCCAGACACGTTGGATAATGTTATAGTTCAGTTATGTATGTATAACATAGAGGTATACTCATTGATGGAACATGTATCGGAGCTCTTCTTGTAAGTGTAAAAAGGGATTATCTAGATCGAAACATTAATGCACACATGCAATAACAGCCTGCTACAACACGGGTGCAACGTTCATTTATTGTTCGAGGAGGGATATCAGCTCCGAGCTGATGTAATCCCGAGGCCAGAACATATCACATGTCGTAGGGTTAACACACGCGTGCAATTAATCGTGCTGCAACTTGGGTGCAAGATTTATTTCTGCAGCCTTGATTTGTTGGTGCCATCGAAGATATTAGCGTAGAAACACATTCTCAACAGGATGATGTGATAGGAAAGTTCTGCATTCACGAAATGGAGGTAGACGCGTTAGCAGAACGTGTATCGGAGCTATGTACGTAAGTGCAAAAATGGATTATTTAATTTGAATCATTAGACACGTGAGCATTATATGTTTTCGAAATATATAGCTTGACCTGCAGATCAAGTGATTTATGTGTTTACCAGTGTGCAGTACTGAAATGCTGATGCAATGATATTAGTGGAAGAAGAGGACTAAGTACTTTTGGCACGGTCAACTTTGAGCTCGGGTCATGGTAGAGTACAGTGTTGCATTCACTACGTAGAGGTAGACTCGTTAGTGGAACGTGTCTCGAAGCTCCTCACGTTAGTGTAAGAAATGATTATGTAATTTGAATAATTCGACACGCTTGTTAAATGTTAAGCTGATTTGTACGCAAGTGCTGTATGATAGCTGAGTGATACGAATGGTAGCTATCTCTGTAAGGAAGATCTCCGGCCTGCATACCGACCAGCCTGGTGTGGTAAGTGCATCTGCTTTGTTCGATACGTAACAGTAATGTCGTACCCGATATTAGGAGATAGTAACTTTGGTATCAGATTAAAGAAGTTGCACTTACCTGTGCGAATACGCGTCTGAAGACGGTGTTGCTCGGTAAGTACTATGTTGTTTATGAAAAAAATTTTATTTACATTTTTAATAATATTACAGATTACATAGCTTGCTCTCTCTCTCTGCTTGTTCTTTCAGACGAGTAAGCGAAGTACTATCTTGTCTCTTTCTCACGTATACAGAATCAGAAAATAACTTTCTACCCTGCGTACATGACAAATGAATAAGGTAATATATCGTTTCAGGTGACTCGTGTCCGGGATCCCTTGCCAGGCTGCCAGCTGTTTGTCGTGTAAGTGTATATGTCATTTTTAGTGGTTAAACCTGTCATACGACGGTTAGCATCATGGCGAAAAGAGAGAGAGAGAGAGAGAAGCAAGCTTTATCCTCTCCCCGTAGTTTGCTACTCACTTGATCGTAGATGCTAACCGCGCCTGACAGGTCTGAGCACCAAATCTGATATATACACTTTGCAGTTCATCTCACACATTTTTCTACGTCGAAGAGGTGCAGCGAAGGTGTTTCGACTCACCCGTCTAAGATCCAGCTGCCATTTCGGTTTGCGGGGTAGGTGCACATATCTTGTGGTATTGACATGTTTTTTTGAACAATAGTACAGATTACATAGCTTGCTCTCTCTCTCTCTCTCTCTCTCTACCTGTTTGTTCTTCCAGACGAGTAAGCGAAGTATTACCCTGTCCCTTTGTCATGTATGCATAACAAGAAAATTATTTCTTTCATGCGTACATGACAAAGGAATAATATAATATTTCGTTTCAGGTGACGCGTGTTCAGCTGGCAGCTATTTGCAGCGCATCACACACACACACACACACACACGTCTGGAGGTGTAGTGAAGGTGTTTGGAATCGCCCATCCAGGATCCAACTGCCATTTCCGTTTGCAAGGTAGGTGCACATATCTTGTGGTATTGACATCTTTTTTAATAATATTACAGATTACATAGCTTGCTCTCTCTCTCCCTGTTTGTTCTTTCTGACGAGTAAGCGAAATATTATCTTGTCCCTTTGTCATGTATGCATAACCAGAAAATTACTTTCTACCTTGCGTACATGACAAAGGAATAATATAATATTTCGTTTCAGGTGACACGTGTCCAGCTGCCAGCTATTTGCAGCCCATCTCACGCACACAGTCTGGAGGTGTAGTGAAGGTGTTTCGAATCACCCATCCAGGATCAAGATGCTGTCTGCCGTTTGTAGGGTAAGTGTATTTGTCGTATTTAGTGCACAGACCTTTCTGTCAATGTAAAATGCTTCCATGGATACTAACAATGGCTCAAAGATTTGAGCACCAAATCTGTTAAAGAAACTTGCAGCCCATCATACATACGCACGTGTCTACGTGGAAGAGTTGTCGGGAAGGAGTCGACTGTCCTGTGACTGTACAGCAGTAGCAGCAGTCACAAAAAAAAAGCAGGTTAATGAAGTGTGATTACACGAGTGTACACAACTCCAACATCCGCGTATGAAGCCTTCTCCCTCGATTTAACGAACGACATCCTCGTATGAATTCTTCTCCGTTGATATAACAAATGTAGACAGAATACGGAAACCAGAGTGCTTGCTCCCTCCATGCGTCATTTGTGGGACGCCAATTTTTTTAGCCTTTCACCATAGTGAAACCATATTGTCCCATCACCTCGACCTGTAAGTAAAGTATCCTATGTAGACGGGAAGGTAGTGATTTTACTAGTGATACAGAGATAGTGGTGACTTATATACCTGTGTAGTAGAAATCCGCAGCACTCAACGATTCGGGAGAAGGATTCATACCGTGAGGCCAATGCACATATGACCTCAATCGTGAATCTTTGGTATTGTAGAATAGATATTTAGGTCCCTGGCAGATAATCGTGGCACTCTGTAGTGGGCTGCTTCGCTCCGGCCTGGAATTAGGTCTGTATTCCATTGTAAACGACTCGAAATGAAAGTATGTTCCACACGTCGTGTGAATATAAAGTGACACAATATTTAACTGGTAGTAAGTAGTTTATTTCCCAACATATGTTTCCAAACGGTCAAAAAATAATAAGTAAGAGTATACTTGTGCAAAGTAGTATATGCTCCTCACAATATCGTTTTGAGTTCTTCAAACAACTGTGGTTACAGGATGTGCTTACTGGCGTTAGGTGGAGGTTCGGTAAAATTAACCGAAGTATATGCCGTAGTCGTATATGCCTTTCTTCGTCTATGAAAAACAGGTGGCACAGTATGACCCTTTTCGGATCGAATAGCAAATGGACGGCCTCGGTGTAGAAGTAGAAAGGTGTCGAACTCTTGTGGCCTGATGAGTTTAGGCAGCGTAGCAGCATGCGTTTCATCTGACCGACGTCGTCTAGCAGCCATTGTCGAGGACTGAGTGCAGCCTATCTCTAGCTTCCGTTTTTAAATAGCTGAAACAAATTTGGACGAATGGCGTGCCATGTCTTTAGGGCACTTTACATCAGATTTCGTCTGCAGGTCGAACATCAACCAATCGTAGAGGGAATGCGCGGTTTTGTTTGCGCAATCGATGTTTGGAAATTTGTGACAAGGCAGGCTGCACGAACGAGTGTGATTGAAGGATGTGGGCTGAGGACAGTTGAAATCCTGCAGGTTAAGAATCGGGCGACCCAGTAGTTCGGTGACAAATTTGCATTTCCTAACGCCACAGCAGTAGAGGTGAGCGATCCCGGCTTTCGCCTCGCTCACGATCATGTACAGATCGTGATAGGCTATTTGCCCGTCCTCCCAATTGAGCCCGTTTTCATCCGAGGCTTGTGACGTCATGCTATAGGGGCTCTTGAAACGGAAAGAATCGATCATGTTTTTGACCGCCACAGAGAGTTCCTTGACCACGATCTCATTGTGGCGCCCTCTCAAAAATTCGAAATCCATTGCAACCTCCATATCGGCAGTCGACATAGCTGAGAATGACGAAACTACAATTAACTACCTACCTTTTATAAAAACCTGGAGCTGCATTGTCCGCCGCCGTTACCTCGCCGCGGCGACCCGAATTCGGAAGCGAAGGCTCGGACGATCTGTCGGTCTGCTGCTGAAGACGGACCGTCGAACTGCCCGACGAATTGTTTGGCGGTGAAACCCCCGTCAAAGTATAGGGCGAATAGACAACAATATTTGCCGCAGATATTACTCGTTAGACCCTGCGGTTATCTCCTGTTATAATCCCAGACGGTATAGTTACGTCGTATGAAGGCCGCTATGTCGGGGACGAGTGGTACTATACCGCACGAATCGAAGAAATAAGGATTCGAATATTTTGGTAGAAAATGTACGGCTAGCCAGTGTGAACCTTTCTCCGTGTGAGTATCGGCGTTGATTATACCAGTCCCAGATTGCGTGACGGAGCAATGCAACATGTCAGTGGGGAAGACTCCCAAGAACGATCTCACGTCCTTCAACGTAAACAATATCTGCGTCGTGTCCATGTTTTAATTAAAAAATCTGTCATGACCGTTCGAAAGGTATCTACGCGAACCGAATTATCTTATTCGAGATAGAATATACACGTGATGGGTTTGGTAACGGCTTACTGAATTTCAATTCCTCTCTGATAGTGCCATTATCAGGGTGTGTCGTATGACCCTCAGAGGCGGTTCGATCGGGTTTCAAGTCGAAGAGTACCATGAAATAGCCGTTTATATACATGTCGTGAGTTATCTGGAGACCCGAGTTCGAGCGGTGAATGCCCGAAACTTCAAAAAGCGTCCTGTACCCCATGACTGATGTCTTCTCGTGTTCCATGCACAGAGACAGATCTGCGGGCTGTATCTGTCTGCCGTTCACATTCAGCGCGAAAGAACTCAGATCGTAGTGGCGGAAATGATAGGGGTTCGTCGTCATGGAGCCGACAAATTCCGTGTACTTTACCATGGTGAATAGGAATTGTTTTGGGATGGTTCACAACAGGCGTCGTCTATGGAAAGCGATTGCGCTCCGCTAGAAAAAGTGAAAGACTTCAGTTGGACACTGCTCAAATTGTAGCGTGCGAAAGCGCCCTTTCCGAGAGCGATATTGTGCGCGAACAGAAGCGAACGTCTAGGTCTGACGCGATTGACCAAAAGTTGAGCGCCGAGAAACTTGAAGACCCTCTTTGTTTCCGTATCTTTGTTCATCAGGTAGAAACTCGACTTGGCCTTTGTGTGTTTTTTCTGCATTCGGACGCACGGGATTAGATATATCAGTACGTTACATATGTCGCTGTGAATCCGGCCGTAGCGTTGGACCTCTTTGCTCTGCTTGATCTTGTTTCATTGCGTGATGGAAACATTGTTTTTCTCATCGGCGGCTGTGGGGTCGCAGGGCAATAGGTCACCTTCATCCAGGTACCAGAACGCATTTGTCAGATGCGTGGCTGCGACGTCACTGCCGTACGTCAATAGGGCCTCGAAATATGATCGATATGTATAAAGTTCTGTGGCCTGGGTTATAGTCCAGCCGTTTAGAGCGATGCTACATTGACTGAAGAGCGAGTGCAAGTAATTTTTTGTCACCGCAGTAAAATCGGTGTTGTCCATATTTGTACCGTTCACCTTGATCGATTTACCCCGAATATATAGTTTTATGTTTAGGTCGACGTATGTGCCATTATCGGCGGGTATCAGGAATTCTAGATCGCTCTGTTCCGCGGACGCTATGGGCTTGTACGACACTTCGGTCGTCTCGACGATAGACGTCTGTATAAGTCTAGAGGCAAATACATCGAACTCGGAACTCAGAGACACAGACATGGTTGGCGGCGACAGAGAGACTGATGCCCCTTAGGAGTAGTTGTCTCTTTTTGTAAGCCTCGGTTTCTTGCCGACTTTCTGTCTTCGCTTCGCTACTCCTGCCTTGCGCTTGCGACCTCGTCCCCGCAACTTACCGATCAGATTTTGAGCCATCTCGTTCAAGCGACGCGAGACTATATCCCGAGGGTCTTCGTCCGTTGATCTAGCGATGTCTGTCAAGATATCGCCTCCGGTACGTAACGTCTCTCGCCCCAAAATCTTTTTACTACTCGCCATAGCCCTGGCAAAAAACTACCGACCCCTTGTCCCGCTGAAAAAGGGTGGAGCCGCGTAGATGGGCCCTATGCCATCGTGCTTGCCGCGACCCGCCTGGTGAAGGTAGTACCGTACGAGAGTATCCATAAGCATAAAATGTACGACAGGGCTGATGACGAAGCTATTTTATATTACCACAGCGAAACGCGCCGAAAATATAAGACCACATCTGATGGCGTCGTGCTACTGTTGAATTCTACCGGCTTGACCGTCAATTGCAATATCTCTTCCCTTATACTTTTAAACGTCCGCTTCTCGACGGATAGATAGTAGACATTATCGAACACGTGTTGACCCGAGAGTGACGGAAAAATAAACGTCCTCATACAACGGACCAGGGCTCTACCCACACAATGAGGCGATAACAGAACGCAATATATCAAGTCTGTAGTGTCGCTAATGACTGTCGTGTGTTTAAACGTACCCACACTGTCCGAAGTGTAGGAGAATTCGCATACCCCCACTTCCCAATTGTCGGAAGAAATCAGATCTACGGGTCGCGCCAACTAGGCCGTGAATGCGGCGATAGTATTATCAGGATATAGATTCTCCGATGTGTTACTCAACAACGTCACGTAAAAGTGTTTCGGATCGACGTTGGACATCTCTCCCGCTCGATGCGGGGATCCAGGAATCAAAGTTTTTCGAATAAACTCTAGATTTTCTAAAATTCCGCGTCTGTCCTGCTTGTTCAGGATTTTATTTATCTCATAGATTTTATGTCTCGTGACGCGAACCCGAGTCAGTTATTCCTGAAAGAACTGGCCCTCTATAGGAGTCCCGTTTAAATCTTCCAATTCGTAGAGGGGTCGCGGTCACCACTCTATCACCTTCGCGAATCGAAATATCTCCGTGCTAAAATTCTGCTCGGCGCTCTTGGCAAACTTCATCTTCTCCTTGCTGATACGCACGTATTGTCCCAAGCGAAACTTGGCCTTCGCGAAGCGAACGCCACGTCTCCGGGCTTCCATCGCCTTCCATATCGCAAGGACGTCCGAATCGGTCACTCGCGACGGCGCCATGCCCGTCACCGAGTGAACCGTGTCATTGTAGGCACTGACAAATTTTGGAAGAACGTCGATATATCTGTAGGTCTTTGTGTAGGTGAAATATTTATACAGCCTATCCCGAATCGTCCGATGCGCCCGTTCGACGACGCTACATTTAACGTCGGGAATTCTACACACCTGAAACTGAATGCCCTCGCGTTTCAACATCTCTTGGAAGTGTTTATTTAAGAATTCTTTGCCCTTGTCTGTTCGCACCCAGACGGGACGCCTGCGGAGACTAGAGTCCTCAAATATCGATGTAAATGCCGACGCAACGGCTGTACCTTTCTTCGACCTCAGAAGGACCAGATGTAGAAATTTGGAAAATAGATCAATGACGGATAAAATTTACTTATAAGTATCGTTAAATTTGCCGAGAGCTCGGACGTCGACCAGGTCGCATTCCCATACGTCCATCACGTTATTCACCATATAGGGGTTGCGCGCGAAACGCTTCCTGATCGGTCGATGAACGGGAAAGCATCCTCCTTTTCTAACCAGTCTCTGATATCGTCGAGCTTATATTATTCTTCTTTACCGCCACACCGAAATTTCGCAGGGTCGAAAACGCCGTCGGTCTGGCGGGATAATAGTACAATCTGCTAGCGGCAGCGGCGGCGGCGGCGGTGGCCATCAGTACTTTGCCCACCGACGACGTAACGCTGTTTCGATACCTCGTCACCTGATATGCGGGAAGATGGGAGCAATGACGTCACGATATTTAGATCCTCGCGTTATCTGTATGTCTGCGCCGGGCTAGTAGCCGGTCAAATGAGCGTTAGTCAACTGCAATATTTTCTTCTAATTTTCAGATCGTCTGTCGTGATTTTCCTTCGATCCACACTCTTGCGCGTCAACAGCTCCCATAATGCGGTCGTCCCTCTAAATTGTTTTCCCCTAATCGTGATATCGCTATCGGTATCTACGAGCACTGTGGGATCGCCTATCTTGAAAGAGTCACTGTCGTTTCTGATACTGTATCGAGTGTCGAGATGGCGGCGGCGGCGGTTCGAGACATATGGCAATATGTACGGACTAGCTATGGGGTCGACATTCTCCCTACCGAACGACCGTATATCTCCCTTTACAAAATGATCATAACCATCATCACCGTCGTCGTCGTCGTCGTCGTCGTCGTCACTGATTTCTCCGAAAGTGAACCTGGGCTTAGGCGTCTCGTATACCGCTGAAGTGGAGGTTTGGCGAAAGGTTCCGTCTGCGTCACGACTTCGAAATGTCGCGATGGCAGAGGCGGTGACGGCAGCGGTTGATTCTTCTTCTTCTTCTTCTTCACGACAATTTCAGTACGGAGGTATGCGAGTTCCGGTAAGACTTCCTGTAGAAAATCCGCGATCGTCTTAATACGCGTCTAGCTTGGGATATCGGCCTCTCCCATCTTTTTACGAAATGTAACCCCTACGATTTATCGTGTTGTTTTCGCGTTTTTGCGTCTTCTTCTTCTTCTTCTTCGACAGAAGAGGATGTGGAGACTTTTGTTTTGGGGCCGAAACAAAATGTGGATTTTTTTCGGGCCTCTCAGGAAAACTTAGCGGACGAAACGAGATACATTTTACGTAACATTATTTCGAGGAAACGATTAAGCTGGCGATCTCGGGCAGTACGGCGCTGAGCAGAGGGAGCTAGGAATCCGCCTCGTTGATCTATGAGCTTCTTGTTGGTAGATAGAGGAACTCGCTTGTCGGCCACCTTGCAAAGTGTGAACTTGTGATTTCGCAATTTACGCATGTTACAACCTGTCAACTTGACGTTTCCGTTCCAGACATTAAGGATGCACTCGCTTATGCTATTCACGAGTTCCTTGTTGCAGTTAGAGATTATGGCCTTACGCAGTTTCGGTTCGACCGTCTTGAGTACGTGAAGGGCGTGATATTTCGATTTCACTCGCTTCATCACTTATCGGCGAGCAGACGATGGTCTGTTCTGTTGGGAATATATAGGTTCGAAAACGCAGGCGATCATCGGTATCCTGTGACAGATGTAGAAGTAGATACCCGTGGGGTCGTTGAGTCGCCTCCAGGTGGGCCTTGTAGAGACTAGCACTATTCTCAGGGTAAACTTGACGGGCCAAAAATATGAACTGATTCTTATCCCTGACGTTTTTCAATAGGACCAGATATTTCGCGTTTAGAGAAACGTCTCTACAATAACGACCCTGATGAAAGAGGTTCTGTGTGATCAGAATCACGCTAATGTTTCTGTGATGACTGCTTTTCGTAAACAGGTCACACACTTGCTTGGAATAAACATCGTTCGACAGATCGTCGAGGATCGAGAGGCACGGTCTGCCGCGAGCGTTTTCAAAATATTTCGGGACGCCCTCGTTAAAATGTACGTCCCTCTTCGGTAGTTCTGTCGGCGAGGGAACCGCGGTCTTCTCGCTATAGCACCAGATCACCCGCTGTCGAAATCCCGTTCGTGCACAGGGCGTCGAGGTTCTGCAGGAACAGTACGCAGAACGATGACTTGCCAGAATCGCTAGGTCCACTTATTATGCACGTTAACGGATGCTTAATTTAAGGTCATCACTCATGGATAGGCAGGCTACAATGGAACACCTCTCCCCATGGAACCCCTCCTATTTATACCCGAAGAGGACGGACGTTTGATCGCCCAACCGCCGTCACTTGAAAAATGAAATTCTATGGATTTTGTCTTCCGGTTCTGTGACTATTGAGACTAATCCTCCCCCTTCCTCGTCCAATTAATTTTCTTCTCTGTGTGGACATTTACTACGGTATGGGGTTAATGTCCCGATACCAAAATCATTTCCTTGATGCGTTCAAAAATAACTAATTTCGATGCATTGTAATTTAGAATTATGCCCCTCACTTTACATACTAGTTTTTTCTCCTGTTCCGCCGGTCATAACCATGTACGCGTAGTTTTTGGGTCCCCCACTCACAAATTCAGAAATAAATTCAGTGGGGCGCAATTCGGAGGTCATAACCTCCAATTTGTCGCCCGTTTCAATCAGCGCGGGTTCATCCATCGCCTGAATATATATCACCGAATCAGTATCGCAATAGATGGCATTCTCGCGCAGCCTGTCCCGATAGCGATACAGATGAATCCTAGTCCCTGCAGTGACGTAAGTGCGTATGACCTCATTGGTGTGACGTAAATTTGGCACGTCTTCCTCTGTACCGCGCTTCCACGAGAGCCAGACTACGTCATCGCTGGCCAAAACGAGGTTCACCACCTCGATGCCGGGCGTGGGTAAAAAACCATACAGTTCTTTGGGTTCGGTTATTATCTTAGTCATATTCCGATCGTTACGCTCCGTCAACTTTCCCCACATCAAGTTGAGGCAGAGTTTGGCCAGACCCCGTTTCGCGGCGTTAAACCTGATACAATCCCTATCCAATCTTATGCCTTCGCTCTGCCAGAACGATTCTACATAACGATAACCGCTAGATTCGGCTTTCAATTTCAGGAACATATTAATGTAGTTCACGAAAAGTCCCCCCTCGCCTGTTTCGGGGTTGTATTGTGTCACCTGATACTCGTATACCTCATGGATCTGGAGTATTCTATATCCTTTCTGCACAGCCAACCTAACTTCATCCATTACCCAGGTACCCGTGAGGGCGCGATCCTCATCCTCGTTATGCGTACATTCCGCACTGAGGGTGTGAACGCATGTTCTACACAGGCAGAACATGAGATTATTATTACACCTGTAGGGTAGGACGGGATGGTACAATTTGTCTGGCGGAACGATCGAAAATCTGATTAGACCTTCCATACATAAGCATGCTTCTATGTCCCTACATGCATCGCCCACGTGACGTGACCTATGGGAAACTTAACGTACTTGCATATGTATGGGTAGAGACTCATGACATCGACATATTGAATAGTTTCATTCTCCCTCGCTTAACGGTAGAGACACATAGCATCGGTTCGATCGCCGTAAAGGGCATCACGGGTACGCTGCGGAATCTGCTGTAATATAGGATGCGAGAGCATTTCTGGTTTCTGTTTCACAATACCCGACTCGTCAAACTCGCATTCCCATTGGACCTTGACCAGATAACCCAATCGTGTTATCTGCCCCAGGTGTGACATCGTCCGCTCATACCGTTCCGCTAGTGTATCGCCACTCGTAGTGATGACGTCACAGAACGGTTGACACGTGTGACCGTGAAAATAACATCCAAAGTACTCGTATATTGTTCGAGTCTCAGGGCAGTAACCGTCTACACTAAAGTGGGGCAATTCGGGTACCTTGTATTCGCAACCGTTGCGACCGTGCATTGTCTTTACGCCGTCCGTCTCCTCCATATGTAGCAGCCACATCATCGCCTTCTTACTGTAGTTTTTGTTATACGTGTACCCTCCAGTAGGAATAAGGCCTATAGTATAGGGCTGCAGGACACGTTTACGCAGAACCTTATTACATGCCGATGCGATAGTTATCGACTCGAGAAAAACGTCCAAATTCCCTATTTGCATTAATTCTCGCCGAAACACACGGCACGCCTGCCTTAAGACCGTAACGTCATCTTGACAGTATTGTTCGATCGCGCGCCTGTTGTCGAACGGGGGCTCCTGCGTCTAGTACCACTCGAGAAACTCACTTCTCTCCCCTTCACCCATTTCATTCACCCAATAGTGCGAGACGTCTGGAAGGGGTCCTATGAAATCGGTTTCCCTAGGTGTTAAAGTAGTGAGGGTACCACGATTTGGCGACCGTCAGACCGTACGCTTCGGGCAGCCTGCACAGCGGGAAGGGAAGGATGATCACGCTGTCCAAAAACACCAGGTTTTCCATTCCCATACACATGATTTTTAGGCCGTTCATGATCAGGTACTGTTTCCATTTCAATAATATCGATCTATTCTGGGTTAAATGAAGGTCGAATGCATTGGCGTTATGTGCTATAGTGTACGGATGACGCCTCATTACCAGACTAAACGGCGGTTATTTTATTTTCAAAATTGTCATCTTTGCACTTCGTTTTGAATAACAGACTACACGGGGGCAACCACCTTGATGATGGCGGATTTCTTCTCAATCGAAAACCGATAATTTTCGATAATACTCTTATGCACTTATTATACTTTTGCACGCACTGCAACTTAGACCACTCTTACTCCATACCACGCACTTCACGTGGTTAGTCACGTTATCTTCATTTAGCGTAGGGAGGGCGATGGAGGAAAGGCAATCAAACTGTACGGGGGCACATTACTAGTCTCCACGGGGTCAACAACCCTGAAGATGGCAGCAAAATATCTAGTTGACAATAGTTCCTATTTAATAATGTGAGCCAAAATCCCTGGGTATTAATACTATCAATAGTTTAAAGAGTTTCTGACACAAGCCGAAATATGACGCCACAATCTCTATCAATAGGCTACATAATGGTTAACAGTAGGTTAAACATGTACCACAGTCGCTATCATTAGGCTACAGAATTGCCAACACTAGGCGAAACATGTACCACAGTCGCTATCAATATGCTACAGAATGGCCAACACTAGCCTAAACATGTAGCCACACTCGGCATTAATATGCTATAGAGTAGCTAACACTACCCGAAACATGTAGCAACATTCTTGATCAATACGGTACTTAATGGCTAACACTAGCCGAAACATGTAGCAACAGTCGTAATGAATATTCTAAAGAATGGCTAACACTAGCCGAAACATGTGGCCACATTCGTTATCTATATGCTACAAAAATTCTAACACTAGCCGAAACATGTAGCCACATTCGATATCTATAAGCCAAAGAATTTCTAACACTAGCCGAAACATATAGCCACAGTCCTTATCAATAGGCCACTGAAGGGCTAACACTAGCCGAAACATGTAAGCATTGTCGCTATCAATAGGAGACAAAATAGCTAACACTAGCCGAAACATGTTGCCAAGTTCCTTATCCATAGGTACAGATTGGCGAACACAAACAATAACAAGAGCCGAGACATGTAGCCACAGTCCCTATCAATATGATACAGAGTTGCTAAAAGAAGCCGATTCATGTGGCCACATTAGTTATCAATAGGCTACAGAATATCCAACACTAGCCGAAAGATGTGTGCACAGTCGATCTCAATAGGCTACAGAATGGCTAACATTAGCCGAAATATGTTGCCAAAGTCGCTGTCAATATGCAACAGAGTGGCTAACACTAGCCGATTCATGTGGCCACATTCATTATCAATAGGCTACAGAACGTCCAACTATAGCCGAAAGATGTTTGCACAGTCGCTCTCAATAAGCTACAGAATGACTTACACGGTTTCCATCAATATGCTACAGAATGGTTAACACTAGCCGAAATGTGCCCATAGTCGCTATGAATAGATTAGGGAAAGTAAATAACAAGCCGAAACTTGTAGCCACAGTCGCTAGGAATATGCTACAGAATGGTTAACACTAGCCCAAACATGTGACCACATTCGTTACTTATAGGCTACAGAATGGCCAAAACTAGCCGAAACATGTAGCCAAAGTCGCTATCAATATGCTACAGAAGGGATAACACTAGCCGAAACATGTAGCCACAGTCGCTTTCAGTAGGCTACAGAATGGCTAACACTAGTCGAAACATTCTGCCACAGTCCCTATTAATATGCTACAAAATGTCCAAAACTACCCCAAACATGTAGCCACAGTCGCTATCAATAGGCTACAGAAAGGCTAACAGTAGCAGAAACATGTAAGTACATTCGCTATCAATAGACTACAGAAGGGCTAACACTAACCGAAACATGTAGCCTTAGTCGCTATGAATAGGCTTCAGAATAGCTGACACTAGCCGAATCATTTAGCTACAGTCGCTATCAATTGGCTATGGAATGGCTAAACCTAGTCGAAACATTTAAACAAATTCGCTATCAATAATCTATAGGATGGCTATCACTAGCCGAAACATGAAGCCACTGTCGCTATCAAAACCTACAGAATGGCTAACACTAACCGAAATATGTGGCCACGTTCGTTATACGTAGCCTACAGAATGGCTAACCTTAAAACCAACAATGGCCGAATCATGCAGCCAGAGTCGCTATCAATATGCTACAGAGTGGCTAACAGTAGCCGAAATATGTTGCCACATTCGTTATCAAAATGCTTCCGAATGTCTAGCACTAGGCGAAACATGTAGCCACAGTCGCTGTCAATAGGCTACAGAATGGCTTACACTAGCCGAAACATGTAGCCGTAGTCGCTATCTATTGTCTTCAGAATGGCTAACACTTGCCGATACATGTAGCTACGGTCGGTGTCAATAGCCAACAGAAAGTCTAACACTAACAGAAACATGTAGCCACAGTCGCTATCAATAGACTACAGAATGTATATAACTACCCGAAATATGTAGCCACAGTCGCTATCAATAGGCTAAAAAATGGCTAACACTAACCGAAATAAGTAGCCACAATCCCTATCAATACGCTAATGAATGTCTAAAACAGCCGAAACATGTAGCCACAGTCTTTATCAATATGCTACACAATGGATAAAACTAGCCGAAACATGTAACCACATTCGTAATCAATAGATTACAAAATGTCTGACACTAGCCGAAACATGTAACCACAGTCCCTATTAATAAGCTACAGAATGGCTAACACTAGCCATAACATGTAGCCACAGTCGTTATCAATAGATTACAGATAGGCAAACACAAACCGAAACATGTAGCCACGGTCTTTATCAATACGCTTACGAATGGATTACACCAGCCGAAACATAGATCAACGGTCGTCATCAATAGGCTTCATATTAACTAACACAAGCCGAAAAATGTAACCAAGGTCGTTATCAATTGAGAACAGCTAACACTAGCCCCAACAAGTAGCCACAGTCGCTATCAACAGGCTACAGAATGGCTAACAATAGTCGAAATATGTAGCCACAGTCGCTATAGTAGTCTACAGAATGGCTAACACCAGCCGAAACATGTAGCCACGGTCTTAATCAATTGGCTATAGAATGGCTAACTATAGCCGAAACACGTAGCAACGGGCCTTATCAATACGCTACAAAATGGCTATGGTTAGCCGAAACATGTAGCCACGACCGTTATCAATAGGCTACAGAATTGCTAACATTAGCCGAAAGATATATCCACGGTCACTATCAATAGTCTACAGAATGGCTAACACGAGGCGAAACATGTAGCCACGGTAGTTTACGGAAATGCTAACACTAGGCGAATCATGTAGCCACTGTCGTTAATCATAGGCTACAGAATGGCTAACACTAGTCGAAACATTTAACAACAGTCCTTATCAATAGGCAACAGAATAGCTAACACTAGCCGAAAAATGTAGCCACGATCTTTACCAATAGGCTACAGAATGGTTAACACTAGCCGAAACATGTGGCCACAGTCGCCATCAATAGCCTACAGAATGGCTAACACTAATCGAAACATGTAGCCTCAGTCGCTATTAAAAACATATTTTATCTGTTTTATACCGATAAGCGTAACAGCTGTGTAATTTTTTTTCAATGTACTGAGTTTTCAGCAGATGGCTTGTTTTCCCGTAAGATATGTATCTATGGCTGTGCCTGATGGTGGTTTTATAAAACGGCTGAAACATGTAGCGCGATTTGGACAATGGACGGTACTGTGTGGAAATACAACTGTGATCGACTGTCTGTCTGTGTGTCTATTGCAGAAGTGCTGGTCAGACTGCATGCGAATATTTTCTTGTTTATGTATTTAGGTGTTTCATCAACAAATACCAATTTGTTTGTTTAGTAATATTTACTGCAATTTGGAATAATGAGTTGGGTGTTTATGCGATATTTTAAACCCACAGACACTACAGATATATATTTCAATCAGTATCTATTTATTGTCGATTTTTCATTGCCTCCATTTTGTTTAGTGTCTCCCGCTAGCGGTGACAGTGTCCTGAGAGAATTGAAGCCGCCAAGCTGTGTATAGCGGCAGTATGTGATGTGATGTTTGTGATGTGATGTGATTTTTGTGATGTGATGTGAGGCGGTGTGGTGTGTTGTGATGTGTCAGTTGTATCACATGTCTTGACCCAGTGCGTACATGTACGTTACGCAAGCTTAAGATTTGGAAACAGCACTGACTTACGCCACTGACCAAACTCGAATCATGCAGTAAATAGTTCTGTATTTTCCTTAATTACTCGGGTGTGTGCATGTTGCATCGTGTCGTCCAGATATGAACATCTTTAGCTGCCACCATTATATTATTTTGGCAAGAATGGAAGTCGTGGCGCCAAGCTTTATTCCTGCCAATTCCTCAGCTACCGGACTGCTTAGGCAATATGTACTGACTGCAAGGAGCAGTGTCATTTTGAGAAGCCAACACGTTCTCAGATAGAAAAGAAATTCCCCGCATTTTATGGAACACGAAGGGTCCTTACCGCATTTACACGTGCCCGCCACCTGTCCATAGGGACATGTGACGGATTGAGCTGGTTGAGGATAGCCTGGGCCAGCAAAATCCAGTCCGTGCCCCCTTCCAACAGAAACCGTGGCGATTCATCTTAATATTATCCTCTTTTCCACGCCTGGGTCTTCCCAGTGGCTTCAGCAATATATCGGGCTCGTATTTCAGTTGCAGCATGGGTCGTCAGGTGGCAGTATGTGCAGCCATACATACTACTTCACTGCTGTACGCAACCGGTGTATCCCCACTTTTCAGCTTCTCACATTCTACAAATGCCGTTGTTGCCGCATCAGTCAGTCTGCTTCTAGCCACGATACAGTAAACGTAATTTATAAGTGCTGATATTCTGGAACGTCATTCAACGTTATCTTATGACAACATGGCAACGTAGCCACAGAGGCGACCTCTGTGCAATATCCGGCAGCAATACTCTGTTGCCAACTCTAAAGTAACTTATTTGTACCTGATGTTTAGCATGTAGGATATTTAAACAATGTTGCCGGTGTGACGACGTGATGCACACTGACTATGTGGCAAGCACGCTACATGATTCCCCACCCGACTTCAGTCGGCCGAGCGAATACTAACTTTTCCCATACATTCCTATCCTACTATTCAACAACATAGGCACGTGTGGTTGGTGTCTAAGGCTAGGCGCGCACTGCATCTAAAAATTTGCTTGTACGGGCAAATTTATTTCTTTCAGTACAGAATGGACTTCACAGAAACAGCATGTGTGTGTGCTCTTCTGCTTAGAATAAGGAAAGGTCGACGCAAAAAGCGACATTGGATACATCCAGTAGTCAGTAAAAGACTTTTAAATGGGCAGTTTTATAAATTGTACGAGGATTTAAGAAACTGCAACGGAAATATTTTCAGCTACTTTAGAATGAGTATAGAAAGTTCTCATAAACTGCTAGTGCTCATCTGGCTACGAATTATTTACGAAAATTACTTTGAGTTTCGCGATCTTCAGTGTGAGGTAAAAGGAATAACAGTTGGTCGAAATATAGATATGTACGACTTTTCCTGCTGCCCTCACCAGATGTCGCATTCTTCCGTCAATCTAACTCCCTCTTGAAACATGTCCTTAGATTCTTCCACCGTGCCTGAATTTCCTTTCCTACAACTAATTGAAAGAATTCTACTATCTATTGTTTTGGATATAATACTTTTATCTTGATTTGTACAATTGATTTCAGTTTTAATAATGAATAAGTATGCTGTTTGAAGTTACCTCGCGACGGGTAACTGTTTCATTTCCCTACATTATGAGTACACTATCGGTGCTACTACTGTACGTGAAATTGTCAGAGTTACCGGTGATGCGATATGGGAATGTCTGAAATCGGCCTGTATGTCAGTTAGAGACAAGAATGACTGGATACACACAGCAGATGAATTCTATGAGAGGACAAATTTTCCGAACTGCATAGGAGCTGTTGATGGAAAGCACATTAGGATAAGGAAACCAAATGAGAGTGGATCCCAATTTTTCAATTAAAAGAACTTTTCCTCTACGGTCCTCGTCGCTGTGGCAGATGCAGACTGTTGTTTCATATCAGTAGAGGTTGGAGCCTACGGTTCGTCGAGTGACTCTTAATTTGTTTAAAAACTCGATATTTGGAAAATTACTGGAGAGCAATAAACTGAATATTCCAGATCCCAGGGTTCTGCCCAGTGACGCAGAAGGATTATCCATGCGATTTGTGCTTGTAGCATT
>Ga0123352_10005131_pt1 | contig 19590 bp, 22 predicted proteins | sample TergutLab28metaG_FD_89700 | JGI IMG/M metagenome (GOLD analysis project Ga0123352, IMG submission 89700) | Labiotermes labralis P1 segment gut microbial communities from Petit-Saut dam, French Guiana - Lab288 P1 | ecosystem: Host-associated > Arthropoda: Insects > Digestive system > Gut ... | reverse complement strand
TGTCAGTACTTTTGCCTACGGCAAAAGCGGCTGCGCCGCCGGACTCCTTTCCGGTACGCCTTGACAAAGGCAGGGATAAAAATTTCCAACTCAAAACCGTGTTGTACATTGTATTGCAAGGGTTGCAATATAATGTATAACAATCAACAGTCGTTGCCAAAATTAGCAAGATATGATATGCTGATGATGAGGTGGTCTGTTATGAAATTAGGGGTTATGACACCCGTTTTATATTCGATGGATTTGGAAAGTGCGCTGAAATATCTGAGCGGATTAGAGGTGCAAGCAGTTGAAATTGGCACAGGCGGGTATCCAGGAAATGTGCATTTAAATCCTAAGGACTACTTTGAAAACCCTGCCAGGGTTGGTGAACTTAAAAGCTTGCTTACAAAATATAATATCGAAATTTCCGCATTTTCTTGTCATGGAAATCCGGTTCACCCAAATAAGGAAATTGCTGAAAAGTTTCATAATGATTTTATTGATACTCTAAAGGCAGCTCAGATGTTTGAAATTGATACGGTCGTTACCTTTTCAGGCTGCCCCGGTGGATGCGAAACGTCTAAAACCCCTAACTGGGTAACATATACTCGACCTAATGAGTTTGCTGAAATACTTGAATATCAATGGAATGATGTGCTTATTCCATATTGGATAAAAGCAGTGGATGAAGCAAAAAAATATGGTATAACAAAAATTGCACTTGAACCTCATCCGGGATATTGCGTGTATAATCCTGAAACATTAATGAGGCTTCGAAATGCTGTTAGCGATATTATCGGTGCAAATTTTGACCCGTCACATCTGTTTTGGCAAGGGATTGAACCTGCCTTAGCTATAAAATATTTAGGCAAATCAATTTATCATTTTCACGCAAAAGATGTTAAAATTGATAAGAACAATTGTGCAATAAATGGCGTGTTGGACACAAAAAGTCACGCAGATATACATGAGCGGTCATGGCTGTTTCGAACAGTTGGATATGGCAACGATTATGAAGTTTGGAAAGGTATTTTTGATGCATTAAGAGATGTAGGGTATGATGGCGCAATCAGCATTGAACATAGCGACGCCCTTATGCCTCAGCTAGAAGGATTAGAGAAATCGATAGCATTTTTGAAGCGGATGATATAGAACACAAGAGAGGTTTGAAAAATGTACAATGTAGGAATCATAGGGTTTGGCGGCATGGGACATTACCATTTTTTATCTATGTCAAATTATTCAAAAACAAAGGTTAAAGGTATATTTGACATTGACCCAAAAAGGAATGAATTTGCAAAAAGCTTAGGCTTAACGGCATATACATCCTCAGATGCACTGTTTGCCGATCCGGAAATAGACATCGTTATTATTGCATCAACAAATGATGTACATAAAGAGCATTCAATTAACTCACTTGCAGCAGGAAAGCATGTTATTTGCGAAAAACCTGTAACTATTACATCTTCAGATCTTCAAGAAATAATAGATGCGGCAGCAAAATATCAAGGGCTATTCACAATAAACCAAAACCGCCGAACGAACAGAGATTTTCTATTGATGGAGGAATATGTTAAAAAAGGATTGCTCGGTGATATTTATGCGATTGAATCTCGAATTGAAGGTTCTAGAGGCGTGCCAAAGGGATGGCGGACGTTGAAAGCCTTGGGAGGCGGAATGTTGTTGGACTGGGGCGTTCATTTGATTGACCAAATTATGTATATGATTGATGAAAAGATTACTAATGTTTTTTGCAAAATGTACAGCATCCATTATCCTGATGTTGACGATAACTTTAGACTTACGCTAACTTTCGAAAGCGGATTGACTGCCCAAATCGAGGTTGGAACTAATAATTTTATAGCGCACCCTCGATGGTATGTTCTAGGCAAGCAAGGAACGCTGCAAATTGACGACTGGGATTGTAACGGCAGAATAGTGCGATGTATCAATGATGATAATACTTGGGAAGACGAAATTGTATACACCAAAGCAGGACCGACCAAAACAATGGCTCCCCGCTGTGAAAAGTCAACTGAAACTATTAAAATTTTTGAACCCGAAGACTCAGAGTATAACAAAGGACTGCACGCTGTTTATAACCAGTTTTTGAATGCAATTGAAGGCTTAGATGAGCTTAAAATAACCACAGACCAAGCAATGAGGGTTATGAAAATCATAGAAGCCGCTTTTTTATCAAACGATACAAAAGCGGCTGTGAAAGTAAATATTTGATTCAACTGATATTTTGATTGTACTTAATCATCCTCTTGTATACTCGTAAGAAACTGTTAGTATTAGCCGATTTCTGCTTACTTCATATTGCCACTCTATAGGTGCAAGGCAATTACTTCCGCATACATCGGGGGTAGTACAAATTGATAAAATCCCTTGGCTTGCAGACCAACCTATTTCTTCTGTATATACCCTTCCGCTGCCATCAGGGTTGAACACATAAAATGGATATCCTTCCCACAACCACGTACCAACTAATGACTGAGATGTTGAAACGATCGTCTGGCTTCTAGTAAATTCATAAGCAACTGTCAGAATCAGATCGTCCCCATCAATTATATATTGCCATTCTTCGGGCGATATACAATTATTTCCGCATACGTCGGGGGTAGTGCAAATTAATAAAGTTCCTTGGCTTGCAGACCAATTTATAGGATATGTATACACCATTCCACTGCCATCAGAATTGAATACATAATAAGGATATCCTTCCCATAGCCACAGACCAACTAATGGCTGAACAGCTTCCGTGGATGTTTGAGTATTTATCACCGTATCCGATGCTCCACTTGTTAAATATGCAGTACGAGTCGAATTATCCCATTCCACATCTAATTCTAACGCATCGGCAATAGCTCTAAGCGGCATAAAAGTCCTGCCTTCAGATATAAACGGCTGCATATCCTCAGGAAAAGTTTGTGTAACTCCATCTACTACAACATTAACACCAAAAATTATATTAATCGTTCTGGCTGATGCGGCGGCAGTGTTTGCTGATCCTAACAACAAAACCGCCATTAAAGCTCCTATCAACATTCCTTGTAATCTTTGCTTCATTGCAAATCGTCCTCTTTTTTGGTAATGTTCATAGTTAAGGTACGGAGAAGATGGGATTTGAACCCATGCACGCTGTTACACGCCTACTCCCTTAGCAGGGGAGCCTCTTGAGCCACTTGAGTACTTCTCCTTACGTTATTTAACTAACGCAGACTGATTATACAAGATAAAAATCGGTATGTCAATAGCTATTTTGGGTAAGTTCACGTGAGTCTAATTTGTAACGAATATGCCTAAGCTCTGTCATTCCGGGCTCGACCCGGAATCTTCATGCAAAAAATTTCAACATTATGTTTATCACTATTAACGCAAATGATGCTTGAACGTTGTAATATTGCGCCGCCAATTAATTCATTCCGACATCTTGGCGGCGCAACCCCCTTTCCAAGGGCTGGTCGCTCATCTTCGACGAACGGCTCGCCCATGCAACCTGGGTGATTAAAGTTTTCTGAGGAAAACTTTAATTGGGGGATCAACAGCAATGAACATGGCTCACAATCCACAGCATGAAGATTGCGGGTCAAGCCCGCAATGACGGGCTTTTGAGTATATTCGCTCAAATTAGATTGACGTGTGATAAGTTTTAATGTCCAAATTGCTATAATTAAGCTGATTGAAAGCTAGCTAAAAGGGGTAGTTGTATTAACATGCTCTAAGGCAACCTAAGAACTGATCCTGTGATAACGATATCACGGTCGGTTATCCCATTAACCTCCCTTATTCGGTCAATCATGTCAAAATTGCCGTAAAACATTAAGCTTATACTGCCGAGAGTATCTCCTTCCTGTACTACATATGTATTAGGTATGCTGCTTAAGCCGCTTACATCGCTTATGTTATTTGATTGCATGGTGTCCGGCTGTTCTTGAGAGGATTCCGTTTGTGGTTCAGGTGCTTGTTCGGGCTGTTGTTCACTTGGCTGCTCCGTCGTTTGCCCTGTTACTTGAACCGGTGTAGGAACAGGCTGTGGGTCAGATGCTGTTACGGGTTCTAAAACCACACTGTCAAAAACGCTTGTTAAGTAGTTTGAAGTCGGTGCTTCCGGCTCGGAAACGGCAAAAACGGCAGCTGTCCTTATATCGCTGAATTGGTCTACAAGCTCTGAATGGGCAGCTGACAGCATATTCAACTCCGTTTCAAGAAACGATATTCTTCCGTCGCTTTGTATTAATCCCGCACCCATAATGAAAGATATTAACAGCAAAACTGCACTGAAAGGAACTAGCATATTAACAATACGCTTTTGGTCGTCAAAAGCCCTTTTGGGTTTAAACGGCTCAAGCTTTTTTGTGAAAGTAGGTTTTTGCCACTGTGTTTCTAATATTATTGGGTCTTCGGTTGTTATTGGATTTTCAACTATTTCAATTTTTGGAGATTTAATCGGCTCTGCTTTTTGTTTTTCTTCCTTTATTTTATTGTTTAGCATGTATTCATGCATGTTTTGATTTTTATCGTAATATATAAAATATCCGCTTGCTTCTTTAAGCTCGCCGCTTGCTTCATCAGTATGAAAGAATGCGCTCATTTTTTCAACAGGGTCAATAACAAACAAAACTTGCCACGGGTTTGTGAAACTGTTTGTATGATATCTTACATATCCGGGGTTAAGCAAAGTTCCCCCGCCTGGTTGTGACTGCATCCACCCTACAACATCATATCCCTTGAAATATTTGCGGATATCTGCTCGACAAGTTTCCCAAGAACTTTCTGTAAATAAAGTCAGCCCTTTCTCGGTTTTAACATCTGATGCTTGCAAAATTCCGCTTACAATAAGAATTTTAAGCCCATCAACAGTCATATGCCGTCCGACTAAAACACCAAGTCGTTCAAAATGACCGCCCGCCTCGGCATATTGCTGCATATATGTATACACATAGTCTTCAACGTAAATTCTCATTCCGTCTCCGATGCTTCCCATTTGCTTTATATTCGCAGGAAAGTCAAAATCATTCATAAAATCAGCCCCCTTGTCCAAGAAGAATAACACATGTCTCCTTATTTTTTTGGCAATAACTGTCGGCTTAAATTATAGTTTCATGCGCAAGTTTCGACTGTAAAGCAGGCTGTCAGGATATACTATTTAATAGGTGATGTAACAAATAGGTTATGCACCGTTGCCAATATAAAGTGATAAGGAGCTTTGACTGATTTGACTGATTTTTATAAAGCAAACCGAATATATATAAATAAATTTTTCTACACAATTTTGTTTTTCTTGGCTGTGTATGTATCCATAGAATTTTTACTGCCATTTGTTGCGCCGTTTGTTTTTGGTTATTTATTTTCTCTTTGTTTAAGCCCGGCGGTTAACTGGCTTGAGAAGAGGTTTAGAGCTAATCGAGGACTTGCAACGGCATTTATTATGATTTTGTTCATACTGCTTTTAGGGCTTTTGATAAACCTGATTGCAGTTAATGTTATTAGGCAGGCTCGTGAATTTACAGAAGCTTTGCCGGAATATGCAAAACAAATGAGCGAAACGGCACAAGAGCTAGAAAGCAGGTTTAATAGGTTTTTTGATTTAATGCCAAGCAATATAAGGTCAATATTTAACTCCGCATCAGAAAATCTTGAAGATCGAGCGACAGATATTATGAGCAGTCTTCTACAAATAGGCGGCGGTGGATTGATCAGGACAATTCCTACTGCTTTGATTGGAACACTGCTTTGGCTTGTATCTTCATTTTTCTTTACAAAAGACAGATATACGATAAAAAAATTCATACGAGGAAAAACCCCTGACACGATTGCTAATGGGTTTAAGCTAGGGAAAGAAAAAATGGGTGCTGCTCTTAAGGGATATGTAAAAGCACAGCTTACTATTATGAGCATAATTTCCGTAGTAAGCATTGCGGGACTTTTCTTTATGGATTATCCATACGCACTTCTGGTAGGGATTATAATAGCATTTGTCGATGCGCTTCCTCTATTTGGCAGCGGCTTTATAATTATCCCGTGGGCGATAATAAGTGCTATAGCAGGAAATTTCAGCCGTATGGTTTCGCTTTTAGCACTGTACCTTGCAATCGTGTTAGCAAGGCAGTTTCTAGAGCCGAAAATACTTGGAAATCAACTTGGAATACATCCAATATTGACGCTTATATCGATATATGTTGGGCTTAGGCTTTTTGGAATTTTAGGCATTATCGTAGGACCTATTTCAGTTGTTATGGCAGTTGGACTGTTTTCTTCTGCGCCGGAAACTAAATACAGCCAATAATTCTTCAGTTATAATACAACTTCCGAATCTCGTTAGATTGCGCAGTTGCCTTTTTTCGACAATGTGGTATAATGTTTGATATTAGGCATAGAAATATAACGAGGTATTTCAATGAAAAAAATCATAACAATTATCCTTGTTTTTTCTTTCATTCTCATATTATTGGCAGGATGCGGGGGAAGCAATGATTCGGATGTTGGCATTTCAGATAATAGAATATTAAAAATAGGTGTGCTTATATCATCACCGTCGGAGACACTAGGCATTGAATATGCCAACTTTACAACGCCGACTGTTGAAATTGAGGGTGCGGTTTATGAAATTGAGCTTGTTTTTGTTGACAACCCGTTTACGGAAGAAACATCATCTATAGCGCAGATGTTTGTGGACCAAGGTGTTTCAGTTATAATAAGCTCTTGCGAATCGGCGGCAGAAATGATGGCGGATGATGTTTTTAGAGAGTCCGGGCTTGCGGTAATCGGAATATCAAATATCGGCTTACCCGACAGTGCTAACTACTTTCGAATGTATCACCCCAACCCATTCGGGGGGCAGGCTCTTGCAAATTTTGCAATAGAGCATTTTGATGCCGAAAGAGCTTACATACTTGCGAACTTAGGGGATGACTGTGGGACTGAATTTGCCGCATATTTTATCGAAGCTTTTGACCGTGAAAATGTTATTTATGAAATTTTCCCTAGTGGAATTTCCGATTTTACTCCTTACATATTAAGCGCAAAAGAAGCAGATGCACAAATACTTTTTACGCCTGTTTCTGAAAAATATGCCAATTTGATTATCAGTCAAACGTATTCAGAGGGCTTGCATATTCCGATTTTAGCTTCTGATGATTGGCGATTCGCTTCACTTGATGAGGCTCTCGGTAAAAATATCGAAATTTACATAAGCACTCTATATAAAGAAGGCGGTTCACCTCAATTTGACACCGGTTTTAGGGATTTTGTTAGCCTCTCTGCTTCTGATAGCGGATATGACAGTGATATTGACAAAATAACTGACATAATCGTTACAGGCTATGAAGCCTACTTTGCTGCAATACAAGCGGTTGCATCAGCAGGTTCTTTATACCCTAATTATGTAAGAACAGTTCTTTCACATATTGTATTTAACAGCATAATATCAGGAGATGTAATGTTTAATGAAAATAATGTTGCTAAGCGGAGTTTGGTTTTTATAAAATCTTTCAATACCCAAACCAATGAATGGGAGCTTATAACCGTTTGACTTGAAGGTGATCGGCTATAAACCAAAAAAGCACCGAAAATTTAAAATTTTCAGCACTTTTAGTCACCCTCGACGAGGGTCGAACTCATGACCTACCGCTTAGGAGGCGGTCGCTCTATCCACTGAGCTACGAGGGCTCAATTAATTTTAATCCATTATCCTAAAGAATTAACCATTTTAGTAAGGCGCGACTTTTTGTGTGCCGCATTATTTTTATGATAAATGCCTTTTGAAGCTGCTTTATCTATGCATTTAACTGCATTAAGCAAAGCCGCTTGTGAAGCTGTTTTATCGCCCGCATTAACCGCAACAACAACTTTTTTCATAGCTGTTTTTGTGGAAGATTTAACCACTTTGTTGTTAAGCGTTTTTCTTGTGATAACTTTGATACGTTTTTTCGCCGATTTAATATTAGCCATTTACTTTCACCTCCTTATATTCAGCCATTCGTCGGGTATTGTAACAAAAAAAGCTTTGTAAGTCAATAGGAGAGGTATGACTTTTTAAAATTTCATATAACCATCAACATATTCTGCAACTTCTTTCGTCTCAGATAACAATTTTACGAGTATAATATTGTCCTTCTGATTTATCATGAATGCAAATCAAGGGTTGAATAGAATCACTGTCATTGCGGGCTTGACAAAAGCTTATTTTTAACTCTTGATTAACGTCATGAGTCAGCATTTATTACACTCCTTAAAAGCCCTTCTGCCCCTTTATCATAAATCAAACCCAAAAGCTCATCTGTTTTAAGCATAGCATACTTAGCATCTTCGATCGAAATAAGCCCAAGGTCAAGTGCTTCGGGCACTTCTGCCAGATCTAAAACTTTAACAAATCCATCAGGGTAAATAATAACATCTACCAAAAGATCATGAAATATGTATTTATTTCCTTGCTCAATGTATTCTGTTTTGACTATATCACAATATATATAAATGCATTCGCCCGATGCATCAAAAAAACGGCTGACCTTGTATCCTTTTTTTATAAAGTAGCAAGAATCACCGTGGGTAAAATCTTTTCTTGGCTTTAACACATTCCATTTTGTAGTTATGATATCATTATCTATATATGTGATTATGTCGTCTTTTAGATGGATGATTTCATCGGGGATATATCGTTTTCTATATAGCTGCGGTTGGTTCAATGTTTTTTCCTCCCAGATAACCATTATTGACCGCCGGCTCTTAAATCATCGGCTATTTCACTGAGCTTACGAAGTCTGTGATTAACTCCTGACTTACCGACCGGTCTGGTTAGCATATTCCCAAGTTCTTTAAGTGAAGATTCAGGATTTTTGAGCCTTAGTTCAGCAATTTCTAAAAGTTGGTCACTTAAATGCTCTTGTTTTTTTTGCTCAAATATATACTTAATGTCGTCAATTTGTTTAAGCGCAGCATCAACGGTTTTGTTAATATTAGCCGTTTCGCAGTTCACTCGCCTGTTTACATTATTTCGCATGTCTTTTAAAATACGGGCATTTTCGAAATTCATAAGCGAAATAGGTGCATCCATAACATTGATTAAGTCTATTATATTATCGACATCTTTAATATACGTTACGTAATAGCTTTTACGAACAGTAACTTTAGAATTAAGCCCAAAACTGTTAATGATAAGCGAAAGCGCAGCACTTAAGTCAGCATCATGGTTCACAAATTCAATATGATACCCCTTTTCGGGTGTTGTAACAGAACCGCCTGAAATAAACGCACCACGAATATATGCCCTTTTACAGCAGGTGCTTTTAACAACAAGGGCGTTAACCCCTTTATTCAAATTGGTTGATTTAGAGTTTGAATCTAAAATTCCGGCTGCGTTTAATATTTTTCCCGCTGCTGCTTCGTCGTCTATCAAAACCGAATATTGGCGATTTTTCTTAAACTTTAAGCTTTTAGCGGAAGATAGACTTCCGGAGACGTTAAAATTATTTTTAATAAGCATAAAATATCTTTTTGCGACAGATGCACTTTCTGTCTGTATTTTAATAAATGCGCCGGATTCTGTAAAAGAAATCGTGCCGCAAGTGTTTATTATTGCGCAAATTTCAGCGATATTACAATGCCGTGGTGCTTCGTTTTTTGAACAAAGCTCTTTTTTTACTTCGAATGAGAAGGACATGAAACCACCTCAAATTACAAATTACAAAGCACAAAGCACAAAGCACAAATGAAAAGACGTTACAAAGTTTTAAATGGTTACGGTTTTATTTGTGATTTGTGCTTTTACTCAACTGCTTTACGAATATCCCGGTGTCGAACAGCTGCTGACCAACCTTTTTTCACAAGGTTATCACGTATTTCATTTGAAATAACAACAGAACGGTGTTTGCCTCCGGTACAGCCTATACCGATTACAAGGCGGCTTTTGCCTTCGTCTACATATTGCGGCAGTAAAAAGTCTAAAAGGCTGTTTAATTTCTCTAAAAAAGTTTTTGCCGTTTCTCCCATAACAAAGTCAATAATCTGCTTGTCCTCCCCGGTAAGATGCTTAAGGTCGGGGACATAAAACGGGTTTTCAATAAATCTAACGTCAAAAACAAGGTCTGCCTCGATTGTCATTCCGTTTTTAAAACCGAAAGAGACTAAGGTTATCATAAGATTTTCAAACGGCGTTTTTTGGAAGAAAATTTCGTTTAGTTTTTCTTTGAACTCACGGGTTAGCAGGTATGATGTATCGATTATATAATTTGCACGTTTTTTAAGGTCAAATAAGAGCTTTCGCTCTTTTTCAATGCCTACTGTTAAGCGGTCATTTTTTGCAAGTGGATGCACCCGCCTTGACTCTTTATAGCGTTTTAAAAGAATATCATCAGCTGCTTCAAGAAACAAGATTTTATATTCATAATTTTCGTTATCGATTTTATCAAGTTCTTCAAAAAGATCATCAAAAAGCTTGCCGCCTCGGATATCAATCCCGATTACGGCTTTTTTAATATCATCAGCTTTTTGACATACTTCAAAAAATCTTGCTATAAGCCCCGGAGGCAAATTATCGACACAGAAATATTCCATATCTTCAAAAAATTTGAGTGCCAAGCTTTTGCCTGCACCTGACATTCCAGTTACTATCACAAACTCCATCTTCTGTACCTCCGGTTCTGTACCTCCGGTTTAACCCGTTTATTCCCCAATAATTCGTATCTCCGGCTTAAGCAAAACATTAAACTTTTCAAACACAACATTTTGAACATGGTCTATAATTCTAAGCACATCAAGAGCTGTTGCACCGCCGTTATTTACTATAAAGCCGCAATGTTTTTCCGAAACTGAAGCACCGCCTATACTATAACCTCTAAGCCCGCTGTCCATTATAAGTTTCCCGGCGAAGCTTCCTTTTGGGCGCTTAAATGTGCTGCCGGCACTTGGCAGGCTTAGCGGCTGTTTGTCGCGCCGTTTATCGTTAAAATCATCCATTTTTGCTTTAATTTCGTTCTGGTCTCCCGGTTTAAGTGCGATCTCTGCGCCTAAAACTACATAGTTTTCCTTTTCGATAACGCTTGTTCTATAGCCAAAATTAAGCTGTTCGTTTGTCAGCTTTACTTCTTTAAAATCATTGGTCAGAACATCAGCCGAGACAACAACATCCTTTATTTCTCCATCAAAGGCTCCGGCGTTCATATAAATCGCTCCGCCGATTGTACCGGGTATTCCTGATACAAATTCAAACCCGGTTAATGAGTTTTCAAGTGCTAAGCCCGATAAACTCGTAAGAGATGCGCCTGCATCGCAGTAGAAGCCGGTTTTTGATGTAAGATTTATAGAGTTGAATTCTTTTGAAATTTTAATTATTATGCCGCGAAAACCTTTATCCCTAACAAGAAGGTTATTGCCGCCCCCGATAACGTAAAAAGGAAGCTTGTTTTCTAAACAAATTTTTACAGCGTTTAAAATTTCATTTTTGTTTGTAGCGGACATTAAAACATCAGCGTTGCCGCCTATTTTAAATGATGTGTGCTTTGACATTGGTTCATCTATGAAAATTCGTGATTTATCGAAAGTATCAATCAGGATTTTGTAGCAATCTTGCAAATCAAACGCTCCTTATTAATTCTTTGAAAAGGCAGGAATTGAACTGCATAATTCCTTCGCCGCATTATACCCAAGCTGCCTTTGACGATAGTTAATTGCCGCAGCTTCACAAATAATTGCCGTGTTTCTTCCAGGTGAAATTGGAATTGTATGGCATACTACATTATTGCCCAAAATATCAATATATTCATCATTAAGACCAAGTCTTTCATATTCCCCATCTTTATGCCAATGAACAAGATTTACAACTATTGTAATTCCCTGTGTTAATTTAACAGAGCCGGCGCCATACAGTTCCTTTATATTAACTATACCAATACCTCTAAGCTCTATCAAATGTCTTAATTTGTCAGGCGATTGCCCATAAAGCGTAATTTTCGATGCACGCCTAATTTCAACTAAATCATCAGCAACGAGCCTATGGCCTCTTTTAACAAGTTCAAGCGCAGTTTCGCTTTTACCTATCCCGCTTTCGCCAATTATCAAAACGCCTTCGCCATAAACATCAACTAAAACTCCATGCATTGACGTGCGAGGCGCAAGCTCAACTTGAAGCCAACGCATAGCTTCGCTTAAAAGCTCAGATGTTGCACCTTCATACGACAGTATAGGCACGCCTCTTTCTGTTGCAGCCTTGATAACTTCCGTCAGCAAAGTTACATCATCTCCAAGAATAACACAAGGGATATCATGAGAAAAAAGCTGAGTCAACGCCTTTTCTCTATCATTTGATGTTAAATTTTTAATGTATGCACTTTCAGACAGACCGATAACCTGTATTCTGTCATCCAAAAAATGGTCATAAAACCCCGCAAGGGCAAGCCCGGGTCTTTCAACTTCCGCATATTTTATGGATATATTTTCAACATCAACTTCCGTATTCAGAAGCTTCAGTTTAAATTTTTCTATAAATGATACTAACTTAATAGGATCCGTTTAAACCACACCCTTTACTGTGCCTCTTTAACACCAATAGCTTCAAGCGTTTCAGCATCAGTTAATACGTTATAGATTTCGCTGCCCGCTTCAAGTATTATTTGGAAGTCGTCCCAAATATTGAACTTAAGTTTTTGAAGTTTGTCACGGCGTATCATACTTAAAATTTCTGCTATTTCTGAAATATCCGGCAGATGCTCGGACTTAATAACAAGATCCAAATGATCATCAGCAGCAGTAAGATCCACATGTACGCTAAGAAATTCACCTGTTTTGTGTGACATATAGACTAAATCATAATCCAGAGATTTTTTGGGGCTATTGCTGGTCATTTTGATGCCCTCCTGATAAATAAATATTAAACTTTGATTATTATATCACATTATTTGTAAAAAGTGCAACTGTTAGAGGTTTTTATTCTTGGCTATGTTCAAAAATACATCATAACCTCATCAAGCCAAAAATTCCTAGTAGAAATATGTAATATTATTGCACGATAAAAGACTCTTTTCGAAGCTAAATTTGACTAATTTAGTCAAATAGTAGAAAATAATTTCAAATATTTGGGAAAATATGCTTGACAACTGCTGAAAGGGGTGCGTATAATTAAATTGTTACATTATAAAGCATATTGGGAGGCGTGATGCTTATGGAAGAGGTTATTGTATTTAATTTGGCTGCCAAAAACATCAAAATTTCTGAAACTATATCGTTAATATTTGGCAGTCCCGGTATCAGATTGAGTTGCTTCTATTTATGATGAAATGCACAGGAGGCTGTGCAGAATGAGGAAATGATTAAATGAAAAAGAAAATAAGTAAAATTTGGATGCCGATTGTAATTTGCCTTGTGTTAATTGCAAACATTGCTGTATTTGCGACAAACAGCACATTAACCGCAGAAATACCTTTAGTAGTTGAAAGTATGAATTACATACCACTTGATGCCCCAACCGATATTGATTACGGAGTAGAAATGGTTAATATCGGTGAAATGGTAATTGAAAGAAATGATTCCGTTGATACAAGAGCGTTAGCGGAACAATTATCATGGGGAGACAATCTTTTCGAGGTTACAAGCGCAGAAATTTGGCATAATGATGGAACTTTAGCTTTAGAAACGCTTGATGATTGTGCCCTTGATATGACCAACTATGATCGGGTGACGGAAAGATCATTAGTTCAGTTTAGGGTATCATCACTAAATGTTATTCAAGCAGGCAACGCTCCGTTGCAAGCTAATGCGCCGACTCAGATTGAATTTTGGGTAGAGAATAACGGTATGTCGGGAGTACATAATCCAACAGTCAGCTTGTTCTCAAATGAACAATTAATAGGGACTTTAATTTTAACCAACTTCTTTCCAGGAAATGCTGAGGGGTTATTTGCTTTGACACTACATAGCGGATTTCCCGCAGGGTTGCACAATATTAGGGTAACTGTAATCGGAGGCGGGAGCAGCGGAACGATTGTCAGACCTTTTACTTTCCAAGGAGGGGCGGCTAACCTGCAAGTAGCGGCAATCACAAGAAGCACAGTCATTCCGGCTATTACAATACGGGCTCAGGAATATAGCGTTAGAATCACTAATGTTGGAAGCGGACGTGCGGCTGATCATACCCCTTCGGACATACATGTTAATAATCAACTTTTAGGTCGCTTGAGCATACCGTGGCTAAACCCAGGGGACAGTGTAACTTTTACTTTTAACATAACATTTGCTATGAGAGGCAGCTACACTGTTAGGGCAAGTACGCTGCATAATTACAGAGCTCTTGTTCAGTTTATTGATTTTGATACGGAGCTTTTTGCAGGGAGATGGAGCAACGCAAGGTCTTTAATCGTCTCCGCTACTCCTGCTACGCGTAGCAACTTTACAACAGCTCAGTTAGAGTCATATCTTGCCTGGAATGGGATAACAAGCAACGTTAGCCTTAATCGCTTAGTCGACCCTACTTTTGATGCACATATTAAGATGTTTACCGGAGTCCACCCTGAAGCACCTGGACTGCTTGGTTGGGTAAACTTATTTAGGTCTGGGAGTCATCAACTGGAGCTAATAACTGACCCTCTTAGAGATCCTTCTAATTATGTGTTTGCCGAGGTTGTTATCCGCCCTGATTTGAGAGGCGATATGCTTACCGGCACAATCATTCATGAATTTGGACATGCCCTAGGACTTGCTCACACCGAATGCTTGGATTTGTCTGTTATGGCGGCTTTTCCAAGTCTACCGAATGCCACAAATCAAATAATGCCTCACGACAGGCATAATCTTACAATGAGATACAGATAAGGAGGGGATAAGATGAAAAAGTCTATATTAATTATTTTAACGTTTGCAATTCTTGTTTTAAGTCTATGGGGGTGTAGCTCAGCAGACGAATACGAGATATCCAGGGACAACAAAGATGACAGAAATGTAACTTATACACATATCCATGCACGATTAGACTTCTCTCCAAGGAGTTTAAGTGAAATGGAGTCAGATTCTGATGTTATAGTTCTTGCAAGAGTTTTACCTGGGTCGGTTAGTGTACTCAGCACAATTGAAGGAATGTTAATTCCTATGGGTGCTACTCATACAGAGATCGAGGTAATACAAGTGTTCGAAGGTGACGTAGTTGCCGGTGAGATATTATTAATTGCAGAAGCTTATTTCACAGTAGAAACCCCTTATGAAATACAAGTTTTCATTTATGAGAACTACCTTCCTTCAATGCCAGGACAAGAATATATATTCTTTTTGACAGGGAGAGAGAATACCACAGGTCCTTTCGATCATAATGTTATATATAATCTGTCAGGTTTCGTTAAAGGTCGTTTCCCTGTACTCAATGAACTTATACCAGGTTACTCTTTATCACGCTCAGATGCCCAAGCACTTAGCATCATTGACTTTACAGATGCTGATCTTAGGTTAAGCCCCGGGGATTCAAGAACTTATCGGGCGCTTTTCGAAGAAGTAGTTGAAAGATATTTTGGGGAAATTAACCGTTAGATGTTGAAAAGACACGGCAGGGTCATGTCCCGGCCGTGTCACTTTTGAGCACTCAGCTAATACATCAGGCGTTGTGCAAATTTTCAGAAGTGGTGTTGCCAATCCGATTATGTCTCAAAATATAAATAATGGTAGCTTTAGGTTCCCAACAACTGATTCTGAAGTTTATCAAGTGCGCTTTTTTATAAATAATAATTCATTCAATATGCAATCTTTTAGTTATTCAATTCATTCAGAAGATTGGTAACTAGTATATTCTTAAACAAGGAGGCAGCAGTATGCAAGTTAACAACCCTACCGGATTTTCTTTCATAAGCAGACAGCCATTAAATAAACTTCAGTTACAAAATAGCCCAACCCAAAAATTCTCAGTGGGAGATCAGCCGGCGGCAAGCGAAGGAGTTGGAGAAAGAGTTCTATTTATTGGCGTTATCACTGTATTTAAAAATGACAGCGTTATGATATTGATACCTAACCGAAATCATACTAATGCCACTTGTGCAGAATTGGAAGAATGGGGTGCTTTAAACAAAGTTAGTATATTATGCAAAATTACCAAATCTGTTACTATTATTCATGATGTTGAGTTGACAGATAAGTTTTTTGGGAAATTTCAGAATTTTCTTGATCAGCACGATCTCTTGATCAGTGATTTTATAAACTATGCTAAAAAGATTCCCAACACACTCGAAAGTATATCAAGAATCTTTTAAAAAACATAATTGAAATGAATTATAGCAGCATACCTATGCTGCGTATTATATAGCCGTCCATCCGCCATCAACGCACAGCATTTGACCTGTTGTATAGCTTGATGAGTCTGATGCTAAGAAAATGAGTACTCCGTCAAGTTCGCCGGCGTCACCAATTCTTCCCATTGGGCAGTAGGACTTTAGCATTTCGTCAAATGCGGGAGTGCCAACAAGATTTTCAGTCATTTCACTTGCAAAATAACCCGGTCCAAGGCAATTAACTGTTATGTTATGCTTCGCCCATTCATTAGCAAGAGACTTGCTGAACATTGCAACTGCACCTTTTGATGTGTTATACGCCGTAATAGGCAAGTTTGCCATACCTACCAAAGAACAAATTGATCCGACATTAATAATTCTGCCGTATTTTTGCTCTATCATCACTTTACCAACTTCTCTTGCCGCATAATAAACTGCGTTAAGGTTAACGTTAATTGTCGAAAGCCATTCTTCATCAGTTTGAGATTCAGCCGGCAATATTTTCGCTATTCCGGCGTTATTGACCAATATATCAATTCTTCCAAATTCTTTCTTGGTTTTTTCAACCATAGCTACGATATCTTCTGTTTTACTAACATCGCATTGTACTGCCAAACATTTGACACCGAGAGCTTCAACCTCTTTCTTAACTTCTTCAAGCTTATCAACTCTTCTCGCTGAAATTGCAACATTAGCCCCTTGACCTGCAAGCGCTTTAGCAAATTGAACCCCTAGCCCGGATGACGCACCTGTTACCAATGCAACTTTTCCTGTTAAATCAAATAAATTCTTCATGTTAAACCGCTCCTCTTTTACTTATTTTGATAGCAGTTTCGGCTTTCAACCGGAACAGCTATAACCATAAACTAGTATATCACATTTGTTTCAAAAAATCACGGTTTTCCCATGCACTTTAACATATGGCAACGTACAAAACAAAATTACACTACCTTTAGGATATAACACATTCGCTCAAACTGTCAACTATATCAGATTCACGTGAATCTAATTTGAACGAACACGCTCAAAAGCCCGTCATTGCGGGCTTGACCTGCAATCTTCATGCTGTGGACTGTGAGCCATGTTCATTGCTATTACAACGTTCAATCGCCATTTGCGTTAATAGTGATAAATATGATGTTGAAATTTTTTGCATGAAGATTCCGGGTCGAGCCCGGAATGACAGGGCTTAGGCATATCCGTTACAAATTAGATTCACGTGATATCAGCTTTTTTGAAATAGTGCCTTTAGTGACTTTATCTCGGTCTAATTTTTTCTACAGGAGAGATAATAGATAAAAGGTATTCGGAGGTTTGACAACGCAAAAGCAAGGGGATATAATTATTGCATTGTATTGCTTAATAATAAGGAGGCTTCCATATTAAATGTTAGATATAAAAGACTTAAGGAATAATTTCGAAGAAGTAAAACGCCGACTGTTACAACGGGGGAATGATTATGGAATTGATGGCTTTTTAGAGCTTAGCGAAAAAAGCAGAGAAATGCGCTCTGCGGTTGAACAGCTTAAAGCTAAGCAAAACGCCTTGTCTAAGCAGGTTCCTCAGTTTAAAAAAGAGGGTAAAGATACAACAGAACTTTTCGCAGCTTCAAAAGAAATTGGTGCGGAAATAACAAAATTTGAGCCTGAGCTTAAAGAAATTGAATCAAAAATTGAAAATTTGATGTTAAACATCCCAAATTTGCCCCATGAATCCGTACCTTTTGGTAAAGACGAAGCAGATAATGTTGAGGTGCATAGATGGGGGAGTCCTACAAAGTTTGATTTTGAGCATTTGCCGCATTGGGAAATTGGTGAAAATCTTAAAATTTTAGACCCTGCCCGTGCTGCAAAAGTTACAGGAAGCAGGTTTACGATTTATAAAGGGCTAGGCGCAAGGCTTGAACGTGCGATAATCAACCTTATGCTCGATACGCATATCGATAAACATGGTTATGTAGAAGTTATGCCGCCGCAAATGGTCAATCGTACAAGTATGTTTGGCACTTGTCAGCTGCCAAAATTTGAAGATGATTCTTTTAAAATAAACGACACAGATTATTTCCTGGTTCCAACCGCCGAAGTCCCAATTACAAATATGTACCGCGATGAAATACTTGATGTTGATGCACTGCCGATTAAACACTGCGCCTACACAGCCTGTTTTAGGTCAGAAGCGGGTGCGGCAGGGCGTGATAATCGTGGGCTTATACGCCAACATCAGTTTAATAAAGTTGAACTTGTGAAGTTTGTTAAGCCCGAAAATTCTTATGCTGAGCTTGATAAACTTGTTAAAGATGCGGCAAATATACTTGAAATTTTGGAACTTCCCTTTAGAATCGTAACACTTTGTACAGGCGACATGGGCTTTGCTTCCGCTAAAACTTTTGACATTGAAGTTTACATGCCAAGTTATGACAGATATGTTGAAATTTCCAGCTGTACAAACTTTGAAACCTTCCAATCAAGGCGAATAGGCATTAAATATAAAGAGGCACAAGGCGAAAAAGCACAGCTTGTCCATACAATTAACGGAAGCGGGCTCGCCGCCGGGAGGACTACCGCCGCCATTTTGGAGAACTTTCAGCAAAAAGATGGCAGTGTTAAGATTCCTAAGGCACTTGTGCCTTATATGGGCGGGGTTTTGGAGATTAGGTGATGAAAGAGGTGCTTATAATGTCAACAACAAGAATATCTGTTAACGTAGATGGTGAAGTAAAACAAAACGCGCAAAGAATCTTAGGGGAAATAGGAATGGACTTAACCACTGTCATTGACCTATTACTAAGAACAATAGTTCGGGAGGAAAGAATCCCGCTCAATTTGCAAACTGAAAAATCTTATCAAGAAGAAGTTTATAGGCAGTATATTAGAGCTGAGCTTGAAAAATCTAAAATTGAAGCCGCTGACCCTAATACAAGACTATTTTCACATGATGAAGTAATGTCTAGCCTAAAGATGCAAAGAGAGGCCAGGATATAGTGTATAAACTCGAATATCTGGCATCTGCCAAAACTGATATTTTGGAAATTGATATTTATCTATATGAAAATAATCCTTTAGCTGCCGATAAATTTGTAGACAATATTGATAGGATGGCTGAGACTTTAATTCACCATCCGTACATGTATCCTATCCATGAAGATGATACTTATTTTCGCCATATACCCTTGCAATACAATGTACAACACGCCTGAAGCAGCTAAAAATTCGCTTCTTCTTTATTCTCGGTCTTGGTGTACGTTTAGTACAACCTGCAACCTCAAATTTCGAATAAACGAATTTTTAGCGGCTTCAGGTCGGAGAGTTTTGAGTCGGAAATTTTTATTCCTGCCACGAAAAGAGACCGCAGCCTTACCAATGTAAGG
>Ga0123352_10005127_pt1 | contig 19604 bp, 13 predicted proteins | sample TergutLab28metaG_FD_89700 | JGI IMG/M metagenome (GOLD analysis project Ga0123352, IMG submission 89700) | Labiotermes labralis P1 segment gut microbial communities from Petit-Saut dam, French Guiana - Lab288 P1 | ecosystem: Host-associated > Arthropoda: Insects > Digestive system > Gut ... | reverse complement strand
TGAAAAGGATAAAATGGAGAAAAAATCTGTAGCATCTGCAAAAGTAGCTGTAGAACAAAATATTTTTTCAATAGAACTTAATAATAAATTTAAGGATTTACAAGTGGCTATTGAAACAGAAGAAACTAGATTACAAGAGCTTTATGGTGTGTCTAAAGAGTTACAGAAGCTTGCTTTGATTATAGAAGCTGGTAGGGAGAGGCAAGGACAAATTGACTCTGAAAATAGTACCAAAGTTAAAGATGCTGAGGCAATCCTTGAAAAATTGAGAAGTGAATATTCGCAAAAGAAAGCCGATTTGCAAGAGGAACATGATATACTTACTAAAAAATTAAAAATCGAACGTAGCAGGAATGAAGAAGAATTTCAATACACACTTAAAAGAGAACGAGAGAAGGAAAATAATGCTTGGGAAGATGAAAAATTAGCTAGAGAATCATTACTTACTAAAAAAGAAGAACAGGCAGAGCATATTCTTGCAGAAGCTGTTAATAAAACTGAGCATATACAGTCTTTGGAGACTAAAGTGGAGAGTATTCCTACATTGGTAGAATCTGAAAAGAAATCTGCTGTAGAAGCCGCTATATTTGAGCTTGCCAAAGAGCATGAGTACAAAGTAATTCTTCTTGAAAAAGATCATCAGAACTCCTTGGAGCGCCAATCGGATAAAATAACTTACTTAGAAAAAGAGCTAGATCAAGTTGCTAAGGCTAACACTTCCTTGCAAAATAAATTAGACAAAGCTTATGCAGAGCTTAGAGAACTCGCAACTAAAACAGTTGAGTCTGCAAGTGGTGTAAAAATTATAGGTAGTAGTGGAGAATAAGAATTTGGGAGTGTCCACAAAATGAAGCTTAAACATAAGTAATTCTAATATTTTCATACAATTTCAACAGCTTGCTTTATTTTAAGTGAGCATTTTCAAAATAAAAAAGAAATGAAAGATAAATTTCAAAGGATTTATCTCTCATATTATTGCACAGGAGGTTGTAATATATGAAAGGCTTATGTAAAAAGAGTAAATTAAAAAAAATATTAGCAACAACTTTAGCAAGTCTAATATTAGTAGGAGTAATACCTTTAAATCTAGCATTAGCAATACATGAAGAAGCACTACAGCATGGAGCTATGGATGTAACTACTATTAATCAGCTTGAAGTTGGTGTTAGGCACTATCTGACCACATCAAATGGTGAAATAGATTTTATGATTTTTCTTGATGAGCAGCATGATAGCAACGATAATTTTGTACAATCTATTATACAGGCTATGGGAAATTTATCTCGAATTTATTCACCAATAAAGCACGATGAAGATATTTGTTCAGATTTAGAAGCGGAGATAATGCAGTTATTAGTAGAAGCACGTGACTTAGCACTTCCTCGTTTGATGGCAATGGAAGAATTAACAACAAGTTATTGGATAAAAGACTCATTTTCAGAGACTGATGTAGAAGAAATATATATAGAATCTCGTTCTACAACTATCCCTGTTTCTGGTGTTGAACGTTCTTTTTTTAATCAACGAGCTGATTTTAGACCGCCTGCCACTATATTTTATAGTAGGTCAGTAGGAAATCGCTTTTATCAAGGATACTTATCTCTTAGCGATTTTACAGGAATAGCTCATGGAGGGTCATGGCATTTTACAGGAAGATATAGTGGAACTTTATTTTCAGGTGAAACTTTTCCTATACCTTGGGATAATAATATAATTTTATTAGAAAAAGGTTGACAATCAGAAAAATTTTTGGTAACATTAAGTATATATAAAGCAGATAGATAGTATCACGTATAATACAACACGGAATAGGGTGAAAATCCCTGCGAGCGGGTCACTGTGAAGCGGTGTGGCATTAATTTGCCACTACCGATAAGTCAGATACGTTGTGATACATCACTAGCTTCCCCAGACGGAGCTTGGTGTTACTTAGGCGTTTAATTTTTAAATTTGCCATATAGTAATATAACTTCAAAATTGCTACAGCTATCGTCTGAAAATCGTTTAAAAACATAACGATTTCAGACTTGACTGTAACTATTTTTCAGTAATATGACTGTACATAACACATTAGACACGTTCCGTTGTTACATACAATATGGAGCGTGTTTTTTTGTTTTTCTGGGTTACTCTGCTAGATTGGAGGTGAATAAGAGTAAGAATTAAAGTGATGCAATGTAATAAAAAAATAAATAAAATTTAATTATAGTCATATTACTGAAAAACAGTAACATCCGAGTCTTAAATCATCATACTTCAAGATGATTTTCAGACGATGGCTGTAGCGATTTTGAGGTTATATTACTATAGATAAGGAGATTAATCTTGAAAAAAATCAAAAACAAATCAAAAATAATCGTTTTATTAATGGCATTTATTATGACCCTTGGTGCTACACCTGTTCATATGCTAGCAATCGATTATGTAAATCCTGGAAGTTGCGATGTTGAGGATAGCTTCTATTATGAAGACTCTGAGAGCTACGACCCAGGGGACGATTATTACTATGACGAAGACTCTGAAAGTTACGATCCAGAGGGCGATTATTACCATGATGAAGATTCTGAAAGTTGTGATATGGAAGATGATTCTTGTGAGAGTGAAGCTTATGGTTATGTAAGCATTGAAGCTGTATCAGCTGTAGAATGGCAAGGAGAAGGTACTGCAAGTAATCCATATTTAATAGGCACAGCAGAAGAACTTATGCTACTTGCCTATAAGGTCAACAACTCTCCTGCCATGTCTAATAATTCAGTAACAGGGACATTTTATGATGTACATTTTAGAATTACCGCAGATATTGAGTTAGACCACGATTGGGAGCCGATAGGTAGGGCTGTTCTTACTACAGTGTGGGTTAATCCTAATGAACGAGCTAATGGTCGTGAATTTGATGGAACTTTTGATGGTGGTGGGTACACTATCACTTTTGCTCATGGTTCTAGGCCTTTATTTGGAGCTGTATGGCGTAATACAGAAATTCGTAACGTTAATATTTATAGCCCCTATATAGATGGACATGGTTTAATAGAAGGTGTTAATGCACAAATACCTCCTGGTGATAATACTTATCCTCTTATTGATAATGTTAGGATATTGTCTGGTACTACAGTAAGAGGTTCTGGATTTGCAGGCACTGATGGATTTAGACCACAGAACCTTGATATTAGAAATAGTACAATTGAAGCAGGTGTCAGAATTGGCTTTGATGCGGATGCAAACGCACCTTTTGACCAGAATACTGTATACTTTGCACATACTGCCGGAACAGGTCCTGGTGTAGGTTCTTTTGTTAGCGGTCTTTCAGGGCGTATTACTAATAGCTCAAGTTATGCTACAGTATATGGACATTATAATGTTAGAAATGTTGGAGGGCTTGTTGGTTATAAGCAACAGTCCATGCGTTCATTTCGAATAGAAAATTCTCATTTTCATGGAGAAATTATAGCTCCATATAGTATGTTTGTTGGTGGTATTTTAGGAGCTGGGTATGATAGTCCTAGTACAAGAAATAATACCTCTACTGGTCAACTTGGTAGTTTCGTTGCAGCTCCTAACACACCAGGAGCACATATCCACAATAGCACCGTTACTGGAAGTATTATTGGCTATGACTTTGTAGGCGGAATTGTAGGTGGTGAGTTTGCAAACCAAATGTGGGCTACAGGTTGGACTTCAGCACCACAACATACAGTTATAGGAAATCATTTTGAAGGTGCTTTAATAGCAACAGCACCAAATGCAAGAAATGTTGGTGGTATATTTGGTTATATACGATCCCTTAACCGAAACAATGTCATTTTAAATAATACTTTTGCGTATAGTAGTGGAGCTGAAAGGGGCATCGGGCATGTATCTATAATAGACACAAATTATGTAAGTCCTATGGCTATATTAGACACAACATATTTTAACTCGCAAGGTTCTGCTCCTGGAAGTGTAGAAGGTTTTGCTGGAATAATTAGGGCAAATCATTACCGTACAGATGACCCATTGGGTATAGATAAGAACAATCTTGTTAAAATGATTGGTGGGCGTATACCCGAATCATCTGTTGACAGAACTGCTCTAAACAATGCAATTTCCTCTGCCGAAGCATATATGCAAGTGAACTATACTACATCAAGTTGGAATACAATGCAAGAAGCACTTGATACAGCTAGACAGGTAAGTAATAATAAAAATGCAACACAAGCAGAAATTAACATAGTAACAATTGAATTGAACAATGCTTTAAGTAATCTTGTCCAAGTTACAATAACTGATCCAATTGAACCAGACGAACCAGAAGTAGGCTTGCAACGTGCGAGAATTCGCTTGGAGGTGTATAATCCGAATGCACGAGCTGGTGACCCAAGGCTTTTCCTAGAAAATGGTACTGCTCGATTTATGTATATCTATATTGCTCCAAATGAAACAGCATACACTATATTGCGTAGAGCAGAAACAGGACTTAATATTCATTCTAATGGCCATTCTATATGGTCTGGAATGTACGTAGAATCTATAAATAATTGGGGTGAATTTGATGGCGGTCCACTTTCAGGTTGGATGTACAGCGTAAATGGAGTTTTCCCTGATTTCTCTGCATCGTTATTTGATTTGAGAGATGGTGATAGAGTGTCTTGGTTATATACTTATAATCTTGGAAATGACATCGGTGGTAGTTTCGATGAGGAAGAATCTGATGAAGAATCTGACGAAGACGACTATGATATTGATAGCGACTCAAATATAAGTTCAGAAAATGCTAAAATTTTAAAAGATGCAACAGTTGAAACAGAATTTGGAGTTAATTCAATAAGAGAGAGGCAAGGAGTCTCTCCGCTCTTTGTCAGTGAATGGGTTAATCCTTTTGCAGATGTAGAATATACTAGCTGGTATTTTGATAGCATAAGATTTGTTTACTCAAACAATATAATGATTGGGACAGCTGATGGGCAATTCTCCCCAAATCTTAACCTTTCTCGTGCTATGATGGTGACTATGTTATGGCGTTTAGAAGGTAGCCCGATTGGTGCAAAGAAAGGTATTTTTAGAGATGTAGATTCTGATGGATGGTATTCTGATGCTATTGCTTGGGCAAACGAAAATGGAATTGTAAATGGTTTCGGTAATGGTATGTTCGGACCGAATGATAATATGACACGCGAACAGCTAGCAGTTATTTTGCAAAACTATGCACGATTTAATGGCATAGATGCTTACGGCGGTAACTTAGCAGTGGAATTTGCCGATGAGAACGACATATCAGAGTGGGCGAGAGATGCTTTTGAATGGGCAAATTTAGAAGGTCTTATAACAGGCCGAACTATGAATACACTTGCACCAGATGGTACTGCTACTCGTGCTGAAGCTGCGGAAATCATGCAACGATTTATTTTGGGAGGAAACTAAAAATGCGTAAATTATTTGTATATTTTTTAGTTTTTGTAATGTCCATTGGCTTTGTTATGCCAATGACACCAGTCCAAGCTACACAAAGCCAGCCTGATTGGGAAATTGTCATGAATCGCTCCCTAGACTTTCTACGTGATGCAGTTGTACCAAATCCTTTAGTTGGCTCTGTTGGCGGAGAGTGGGCGGTGCTTGCCTTAGCGCGTGCAGAACGCGTAACTGCTAGCGACCCATGGATTACTGCATGGCTTTCAGACCTTGAAAGAATGCTTATAGAGGTTGATAGAATAACGGCGGAAGGGCATGATATTCAGCACCCACCATCATCGGGAACTTTCCCAGGTGGGATGAGACGTTGGACAGATTTTCAACGTGTTACTCTAGCCCTTAGTTCGCTTGGCTTAGATGCAACAAACTTTAACGGACGTGATTTAACAACTATGTACAACACATTTATACCTGTTTCTAAAAGACACGCCCTTAACATGACAATTAACGTAGATACATTTGCCTTAATTGCATTAGACACTAAACCATACTCTGGTGACAGAGACCAATTTATACAATGGCTTTTAGAAGAGAGTCGTCCTAATGGTACATGGGGATTAGGTAGTTTTGACTTAGATGTTACTATAATGGCGGCTCAGTCTCTTGCTCGTTATTATCATGGTAACCCAGAGGTAAGAGTAGCTTTAGACCGTACTTTAGAATGGTTATTTAGACAAACTGCACCAGATCCAGAAAGCACAGCACAAATGATAGTGCTACTTACAGCCCTCGGACCAGATTTCACAGAAGAAGCATCCTACTATGTTAATTGGCTATTGAGATGGTTTGATGAAGAAAGTGGAGGTTTTAGAAGACCTACACCTAACAGCCCTGTAAATCATATGGCAACAGAGCAAGCGGCATATGCATTAGTTGCTTATTGGCGTTTCGTAAATGGCATGACTCACTTGTATGATATGAGTGATATGTTTGATGGCGGAAGTGTGGAAATTCCTACGCTTGATTTACAGACTGGAGTTATCGGTCTTCCGAACAGACATCCAGACGTTAGACCGACCGCTATCACATTTCCAACAAGAACTTTTGCTGATGTACACACTAACCGTGCAGCAGTAGAAGCTCTAGCATCACGTGGAATTATAAACGGAAGAACTGAAACTACATTTGATCCAGATGCCACAATGACTAGAGCAGAATTTGCAGCTATTATTACACGTGGTCTTAATCTTCCTGATGTAACTGTTATGGCATTTAATGATGTGGCGACTAATGCATGGTATTTTGGAGCTGTTGGGACAGCATTTTTCTATGAAATTGTAAACGGTATTTCAGATGCAGTATTTAACCCAAATGGTACGATAACACGCCAAGAAGCAGCAGTTATAATCTCACGAGCGGCAAGGCTTATTGGTATGAATACTGAGCTTGGCAACATCGAAATATTAAATATGCTAGCGCCTTTCGGTGATTACCGCTATGCTGCTAATTGGGCATGGGAAGCTTTAGCTTTTGCTTATCGAGAAAGTATTTTAGATGATAACGAGTTTTATATACGTCCTTTAGAACCAGCCACACGTGGTGAAATTGCTGAAATGTTGTATCAGCTTCTTACAAGTGGAGGCTTAATTTGAAAAAGCACAAAACAAAAATTATTAGTTCTGTTGCAATTATATCTGTACTTATAATAGCATGGTTTTGGGGCGATATTCTTGAAATTAATGAACCAAGTGAATATATGTTAGATTTGTCTGTAGCAGAAGCTAATGAAATCGAAGTTCTAGAAGAAATCTATACTGTAGGGGACGCTGCCTTCGGCGTCCCGATCATATACGAAGAAATCGAATTTACCGAAGAAATTCATGAAGCAAAATATGAGCTGAAATATGAAGAATCCGACGAAGAAATCTATGAAGTTACCTTTCATGAAGAAGTCTATGAAAAAGAAAGCGAAACATATGACCAATTTGCTACAACACCAGAAGCGGCAATTATATTAGATATTACCGCAGAGGATATTCAAATATTTGAAGCTTACCACCCTGAAATGCGTGAGCCAGTAGAACCTGAAGATATGGTTATATGTGATGGCTCTTTTACAGTTACACTATCAGTTAGAGTCCACACTATTTTATACAATATGCACCTTTTACACCATGATAAACATGAACTTGTACCAATAGATGGATGGATATTTTCACCAACAGAAGTTATTGTCTACGAAGGAGAAAGTGTATTTAACGTATTACAACGAGAAATGAGACGTAATGGAATACACATGGTTTCCCGCCCCACACTTATTTTCAACTCTGCCTACGTAGAAGCGATAAACAATCTCTTTGAATTTGATGTAGGGCCACTGTCTGGTTGGATGTATAGTGTTAATGGATGGTTTCCGAATTTTGGAGCATCAAGATACCTTCTAAGCGATGGCGATGTAATAGAATGGGTCTATACAGTAGACCTAGGACGTGATTTGGGTGTATATTGGTTGGGAGGTGAATAACATGACGAACAGAGATACTTTTTCAAGTTTTCACCCAACAGTTAATCTGTCATATTTTGTTATCATAATCGGATTTTCGATGTTTTTTATGCACCCTATTTCTCTAGGAACGTCGCTACTTTGTTCATCATTATATGCAATATATCTTTATGGCAAAAAAGCTTTGCGTATAGGGCTACTATTCATGTTACCTATGGTTATACTTACAGCCTCACTTAATCCGTTGTTTAACCATGCTGGTGTTACTATGATAGCCTTTTTACCAAATGGAAATCCGATAACACTAGAATCCATAATATATGGAATTGCAGCAGCAACAATGTTAATAACTGTGATAATTTGGTTCGCTTGTCTTAACGCTGTTATGACAAGCGATAAATTTATCTACTTGTTTGGACGAGCTATACCAGCTTTATCTTTGATACTTTCTATGTCTTTGCGATTTGTGCCACGTTTTAAGGCACAAATAAAAGTGATTTCTAATGCACAAAAAGGCATAGGTAGGGATGTAAAAAGTGGTAACATTTTTAAACGTGCAAAACATGGCATTAAAATACTATCTATTATGATAACTTGGGCTTTAGAAAATGCAATAGAAACAGCCGATAGTATGAAAAGTCGTGGTTATGGTTTATTGGGGCGCACTGCTTTTTCTATCTTTAACTTTGACAAAAGGGATGGCTGGTCGTGTGCTTATATTTTTGCATGTGCCACTATTGTAATGATAGGAGGGATAACAGCTGCATATAGCTTTAGGTACTTTCCCACAATACGAGGTCAGTGGAGAGGGTTTCCGACGATAATGGTCTTTGCCGCATATTTAGCTCTTGGGGCATTTCCGTTAATAGTAAATTTTAAAGAGGACATTGTATGGCGACGTATAAAATCGAAAATTTAACATTTATATATCCTAATCGGGATAATCCTGCCCTCCAAGGTATTAATTTGACAATAGAATCTGGAGAATTTGTTACCCTTTGTGGACCTTCTGGTTGTGGTAAAACTACACTTTTACGTCACTTAAAAACATCTACAGCTCCTCATGGTATAAAGTCAGGAGAAATATATTTCGGAGATACCTTTTTAAGCAAGGGGCGGCTTGCTGACTTGCCCGCAAGAGATGCCGCATCTAAAATAGGCTTTGTGTTTCAATCTCCAGATAATCAAATTGTTACGGATAAAGTATGGCATGAACTTGCTTTTGGTCTAGAAAGTCTTGGGTTTAAAACATCAGAAATACGCCTAAGAGTAGCAGAAATGGCAAGTTTTTTTGGTATACAGACATGGTTTCATAAGTCCGTTACAGAACTATCAGGAGGCCAAAAACAACTTCTCGCCCTTGCGTCAATTATGGCGATGAGGCCTTCTGTTTTAATATTAGATGAACCAACAAGCCAACTAGACCCAATAGCCGCAGGAGAATTTTTAGCTACTTTGGGTAAAATAAATAGTGAGCTCGGTGTAACCATCATACTTACAGAGCATAGGTTAGAAGAAGTATTTCCTATAAGTACCCGTGTCATTGTTATGGATAATGGAAATATAATTGCGGATGATGTGCCACAAAAAGTAGGATTAAAGCTATATGAAAGTAACAATAATATGTTTTTGGCGATGCCTACCCCAATGCGTATATGGTCAACTACACAAGGGATGGCTTGCGAAGCAAACACCACGAAAGCTAGCAACGATAAATCAATTGATAGAGTGCCTATCACAGTTCGTGATGGTGCTAAATGGCTTTCTTTACAAAAAGTAGATGCAACTAAAATACCAAGATACGAATTGACGAATTATGTAAAAATAGCAATAAATCTACAAAATATATGGTTCAGATACGAAAAAAATCTGCCCGACATAGTAAAAGACCTATCTTTTAAAGCACATTATGGAGAAATTACAGCTATTCTTGGTGGTAATGGTACTGGCAAAACGACAAGTCTAAATATCATCTCTGGTATTAACATGCCTTATCGTGGAAAAGTTCATATAGATACAAGAGTTTATGCCTTGCCACAAAATCCACAATCTCTTTTTGTGAGAAAAACTGTCCATGAGGAGTTGCTTGAAGTTTTATTACACAAGGGGTGGCTTGCTAAGAAAAGCCCTGAATTAAATTCTATAATAAGATTGTGTTGCCTTGAAAATTTGCTAAACAGTCACCCCTATGATTTATCTGGAGGCGAACAGCAACGTGCCGCCCTAGCAAAAGTATTACTCTTGCAACCACAAATATTACTTTTAGACGAGCCGACAAAAGGACTTGATGCAGAATACAAACAAATATTTGCCACAATATTAAATGATCTAGCAAAAGCTGGCGTAGCTATAGTAATGGTAAGCCATGATATAGAATTTTGTGCAGAATATGCTCACCGTATATCACTATTTTTTGATGGAAATATTATAACAGAAAACACTCCAAAGGAATTTTTTAAGGGGAATAATTTTTATACTACCGCTGCGAACCGTATGGCACGGCATATGTTGCCAGAAGCGGTAACCGTAGAAGATGTAGTGCTTGCATTAGATGGAGAGATGCCCAGTACCTTTGCCATGTTAAGCAAGCGAACACAGTTCGTCCGTACAAATGAATCTACCAATGCACAATGTAGGAGCGAACTGAGTTCACCCGAAAAATCTAAAAAAAATAAAACCTCTATAATTCGCAAACCTCGTGAATGGATTTTCTTAGCATTGACCATAATCTTAATTTATGGAGTGTGGAATGTAATATCAGATTGGAGTAATTTCGCTGTATTTATCAGCGGAGGACGTGAAGCAATGACAATCGCAGGGCAAAATGCCACAGTCTATATAACATCAATGCTTACTATCGCTACTGGCACTATTGGCATTATTTTTAGCCTATACTGGAAAAGAGAAAAAATAATAGCATCAGGGAAACAGCCCTTACCCAAACGCACTCTGATGGCTACAGCAATTATTATGTTTACAATCCCTATGACAATCTATATAGGTATAACATTATTTGACGACCGCAGGTTCTATTTTATATCCATGCTTATTATACTACAAACTATGATCCCTTTTTTCCTAGTATTCGAGGGACGTAAACCAGAGGCTAGGGAATTAATAATTATAGCAGTACTGTGTGCAATAGCTGTAGCAGGGCGTTCTGCATTTTTTATGCTACCACAATTTAAACCAGTTGTTGCTATGGTAATTATAGCAGGGGTTGCCTTTGGTGGTGAAGCTGGCTTTTTAGTTGGAGCAATGACGGGTTTTGTTAGTAATATGTTTTTCGGTCAAGGGCCATGGACTCCTTGGCAAATGTTCGCTTTTGGGCTTATTGGTTTTCTAGCTGGTATACTGTTTCGTAAAGGACTACTTAGGCGTACCCCAATATCCCTTGCTTTTTTTGGTGGCTTAGCCACATTTATTATTTATGGGGGCATAATGAATCCTGCCAGCGTTATTATGTGGCAACCTAATCCTACTATCCAAATGTTTATAATGGCATATCTTATGGGAATATCTTTTGACCTTGTTCATGCAGCAGCAACGATGTTTTTTTTAATAATCATTTCAAAACCAATGCTAGAAAAGTTGGATAGAATTAAGGTTAAATATGGATTGGTGGAGTAATTTATCCTGATTTATACATTTTGCACTAAAAACCAGAACTCGAGCCTCCAATTTTTTTGCAATTTAACCAAACTTCTTATAAATTATAGTGCATTCGTATTATATTCCATAATTACATCCAATTTTTTTATTTAAAAAACTTTAAAATTTTTATAGAAATAGTTTTTCAGATATGGTATAATGTTATCAAGGAATTTTTAAGAAAAACCATTATACATAAAAAAGGGGTTTTTATGCTACAAATTACAGATAAAGAATTCGAGCTTTTTAGAATCTTAATAAAACAAAAAATGGGCATAAATCTTAGTACGGAGAAAAAATCTCTTGTTTTTTCACGTCTTAGGCCTTTAATAGTTCAACTTGGAATGAGTACTTTTAGTGAATATTATGAGGCACTTCTAAAAGATAAAAATACTGAAATTACTAAAAGTTTTATGGATAGAATTTCCACAAATCACACCTTTTTTATGAGAGAAGCAAGCCATTTTGAATATTTGAAAAATACTGTTTTGCCTAAATTAGAACAAAGGCACGATAAAAATAAAGATATTAGGCTTTGGTGTGCAGGCTGTTCTAGTGGTGAAGAAGCATATACTCTTCAAATGATTTTACAAGAATATTTTGAAAATAAACCAGATTGGAATTTAGAAATTTTAGCAACTGATATTTCAAACAATGTCCTAAATAAAGCCTACAGAGGTGTTTACCCAAAAGAAAGTGTGGCTGACTTGCCTGTAGAGTGGCAAAAAAAATATTTCCAAAAATTTGATGATCTTAGCATGGTTGCAAAGCCTATTTTAAGAAATAATATAACATTTTCAAGATTCAACTTCATAGAAGATAAATTTAGCTTTAAAAAACCTTTTCAAGTTATATTTTGCAGAAATGTTATGATATATTTTGACGCTCAAACTAGAAGTGCACTTGTAAATAAGTTTTACTCTGTAACAGAAATAGAAGGCCATTTATTCATAGGACAATCTGAAAGTTTAGGTCATGCGGATACGCAATATAAATATATCTTGCCAGCAGTATATAAAAAGTGATATAATATATAATAATGAAAAAAGTACGGAGGTTAAAAAATGAACGATATAGATAGAGAGTCAATGCTGGGTAGTTTTACCCATGAAATGGGACTTTTAGTCGATCAGTTAGAAAACTTAATGATAACGGTTAGTGAAGAATATACCGTAGAAGCTATAAATGAAATCTTTAGAATAATGCATACTATAAAAGGTTCAGCTTCCATGATGTTATTCAATACATTAGCGGATGTTACACATGTTATAGAGGATCTTTTCTTCTTTCTTAGAGAAAAACCTGATACAAAAGCTGATTACAGCTATATAACAGATCTCGTTCTTGAAGTTGTAGATTTTGTTAAACTTCAGCTTGAAAAAATAGCGTCTGGAGAAGTGTTGGATGAAAAACCAATGGACCTTGTAAATAATATTATAAAATGTTTAAGTGATTTAAAAGGTGAAGAACCAAAGGCAGATGAATCAGAAATAAAAGCTGATAAAACTACTATTAGCTCTAGCTCTAATAATGAAACTTCTAGCATGAATAGCTTTAAGGCTAAAATCTTCTTTAAAGAAGGAAGCGAAATGGAAAATGTTCGTGCATTTACTATGGTTCACAATCTTAAAGAAGTATCTAGCAATATTTTAACAAATCCAGAAAACTTAATGAGTGAGGATTCAGTTGCCTACATCCAAAAAAATGGATTTACGGTAACCTTTGACAGTAATCTTTCTTTAGAAAAAATAAAGGATACACTAGATAGAAGTATTTATATACAAGAGCTCACAGTAGAGGAATTAGAAAAAGAAGTTAAAGAAGCACCTGACTTTAAAAATGCGTTTTACATTCGTTTTAGTTTTAATGAAGGGGCAGAAATGGAAAATGTTCGTGCCTATACTTTTCTTTATAACCTTGGGGATAAAATCCATGTTCTTAGTCAAGAACCTGAAAATTTATTAGATGAAAGAACGCTAGAAATAGTAAAAGAAGCAGGGTTCTCTGTTGAAATTTTGACAAATTTAAGCTATAAGGAAGTAGAACAAGCTTTAGAAAGCACAGCTCATTTGAAGGAGTTCGTGGTAGAGGAATACTCGAGAATTAGCCCTGAAAATTACGAAGAAGAAAGTGTGAAGGGAGATGATGCTATGATAGAACAATTAGAAACGCAACCAGAAATGCATTTGGAAAGTATGGAAACTATCGATACTAAAGAAAATGAAAACACTATAAATACACCAGTTGCACAAAGTCTTCCTAAAGAGGAGACTAGAAAAAAATCTATGGCAAATCACTCTATATCTGTTAATGTCCAAAAACTAGATCAACTTCTTAACTTAGTAGGAGAGCTAGTTATAGCTGAAGCTATGGTAACCCAAAATCCAGATCTTGATGGTCTAGAATTAGACAGTTTCACGAAAGAATCTCGTCAGCTTCGTAAAATAATAACAGATATTCAAGACTCTGTAATGAGTATGAGAATGGTTCCACTTTCTCCTACTTTCTTTAAAATGCAGAGAATAGTACGTGATATGTGCCGTCAATTGAAAAAAGATGTGACTTTAGAATTAGTAGGCGAAGATACCGAAGTGGACAAAAATATAATAGAACACATTTCTGATCCTTTAATGCACATAATTAGAAATTCACTTGATCACGGAATTGAACTTCCAGGCATTCGTACGAAAAATGGTAAAGATGAAAAAGGAACAGTTGTTCTAGAAGCTAGAAATTCAGGTGGAGATGTTTTAATTATTATTAAAGATGATGGTGCCGGTTTTAACCGTACTAAAATTTTAGATAAAGCAGCTAGACTTGGTCTTTTAACAAAACCAGAAGAAGAATATAGTGATAAGGAAATTTATCAATTCGTATTTTACCCAGGATTTTCCACGAACGAACAAGTTACTTCATATTCAGGGCGTGGCGTAGGAATGGACGTTGTAAATACAAATTTAGAACATGTAGGCGGAACTGTAATAGCAGATAGCATTGAAGGAGAAGGGAGTACTATAACATTAAAAATTCCATTAACCCTAGCTATTATAGACGGAATGATAATAAAGATAGGGGATGCAAGATATACAATCCCAATTATGGATATTACACGTTCACTAAAAGTTAAGAGAAGCGACGTAGTGATAGACCCTAACCAAAATGAAATGATAAAAATAAGGGGAGAAGTATTCAATCTAATTCGCTTAAAAGATTATTTCGGCCTAGATGAAGGATTAGATAACATCGAAGAAGGTATAGTATTAATGCTTGAAAATGCGGATCAAACTATTTGTGTGTTTGCAGATGAGCTAATAGGTGAACAGCAAATAGTTGTTAAAAATATACCGAAATATATTAAAAAAGTAAACGGACTTAGTGGTTGTACACTACTTGGAAATGGTGATATAAGCCTAATTATAAACGTTCCTACTTTTTTTGACAGGTAAGGAGGAAAAGAGATGCTAGAAGATGCAACTTTAATAAATGATGGTTTCATAACAGATACTATAAAAAACAAATTTTTACTTTTCAAAATAGGAGAAGAAGAGTTTGGTGTTGAAATTTCTCTTGTTCGAGAAATAATAAACATGGGAAATATCACTGTTGTTCCACACACACCGCACTATTTGAAAGGAATTATGAACTTACGTGGTGAAATTGTTCCTATTTTAGAAATACGCTCTCGTTTTATGATGGAAGAGATTCCTTATGATGATTTGACTTGTATTATAATAATAGAACATGGTAGCGATAAAATAGGGCTTGTAGTAGATGAAGTGAACGAAGTGAAATATATAGATGAAGAAAAAATAGCATCACCACCTTCAGCTAAGCTTAGTTATGCGAATTATTTCGTTAAAAATCTAGGTCATACTGATAATGGTGTAGCACTTCTTTTAGAAATAGATAAACTCCTTTACGATGAATAGAGTAAAAATATAATAATCTAACTTCAAAATCGTTACAGCCATCGTCTAAAGATTATTTAGCTTGTGAAATTTTTATTTCAAAATAAATTTTTAATTCAGAAATAAAAATTTCACATATGTAATGATTTCAGACTCTACTGTAACTATTTTTCAGTAAAATGACCATAAATAGGATAAAATGAATGTAATAATTTATAGTTGTGGCGAAAATTTGAATGACGTAAAAAAAATCATACAAGAAGACGCTCGCTTTAATTTCTTTGGAACGTATAGCAATAATATTCCTGCACTTGAAGTAGCTATTGATAAAAATGCCAAGTTAATTTGTATTATTTCTGCTCTTGTGGATCCAAACATTGTAACTAAGGTTGTGCCATTTTTCAAACTAAAGTCTATGAAAGTTGTGGTTTTAGTTAAAGATGTTAAGCACGGTTTTAGCTGTATAGCCCAAGGTGCAGATGATATGATAGTGTTCCCAGTTGATATTGATACAGATAAACTTTACACTTTTAAGATTAATCTCACTACTAAACTTTCAAAGCTAATTCGTGAATATGATGTAAAAAAAGAAATAAAGCACATTTCTAATGAAAAAGTTAATAAAGTAATAGCAATTGGCTCTTCTACGGGTGGAGTGGAGGTTATTTTTAGTATACTTAAAAAGCTTCCAAAGAATTCACCGCCTGTATTAATAGTACAGCATATGCCACCTGTTTTTACGAAGCTTTACTCAGAAAGAATGGATAAGGAATGTAAAATGACTGTTTGGGAAGCCAAAGATGGTGATGAATTACAAGTTGGTTTGGTTTTGCTTGCACCAGGTTCTCAGCAAATGCGAGTTGTTTCACGTGGTGGAAAATATTATGTTAGTTGCAGGACGGAGCCACCAGTTTCTGGTCATATACCTTCTGCGAATGTTTTATTTGATTCTGTCGCAAAAACTATTGGGCCTAGAGCTATTGGTGTCATATTAACTGGGATGGGAGACGATGGTGCAGCAGGCATGCTTAACATGGTTAAAAATGGTGCATTAACAATAGGTCAAGATGAAAAAAGCTGTGTAGTTTACGGTATGCCTAGGAAAGCATTTGAGCTTGGAGCTGTTCAAGTTCAAGCAAATCCTGATAAAATAGCACAAATCTTACTTCAAAACTTTTAAAATTTTAAATTGTAAACCCCTAAATGTCTATAACGTTTAGGGGTTTTGTGGAGGTAAATATGAAAAAAACAATTTCTACCTTTCTTGAAGCGAAAGGTAAAAGAAAACTTTCTATGCTAACAGCCTATGACTATTCCATGGCAAAGCTTATGGACGAAGCTGAAATAGACTCCATTTTAGTTGGTGATTCTTTGGGAATGGTAATACAAGGATATGAAGACACACTTTCAGTTACAATGGAGGATATTATATACCACACAAAATGTGTAACTCGTGGGGTTAAAAATGCCTTAGTAATTGCTGATATGCCTTTTATGAGTTATCAAATTAGTGTTTATGATGCAGTAACAAATGCTGGAAGATTAGTTAAAGAAGGTGGGGCAACAGCAATTAAATTAGAGGGCGGTTCTTCTGTTTTAGAAGAAATTAGAGCGATCGTAAAAGCACAAATTCCAGTTGTTGGGCATATCGGATTAACACCGCAATCTATCAATGCTTTTGGCGGTTTTAAAGTGCAGGGTAAAAGTGAGGAAGATGCAAAAAGGCTAATTGAAGATGCTAAAAAGATAGAAGAAGCAGGTGCTTTTTGTATAGTAGTGGAATGTGTTCCAGAAGAGCTTACAAAAATTATTACAGAGTCAGTTTCTATCCCAATTATAGGAATTGGTGCAGGTAAGTATACAGATGGTCAGGTGCTAGTTTATCAAGATATGTTGGGAATGTTTGGCGATTTTGCACCAAAGTTCGTAAAGAAATATGCAAACACAGGTGAAATAATTAAAGAAGCAATAAAATCTTATATCAAAGAAATTGAGGAAGAGATTTTTCCAGCAAAAGAGCATACTTTCAAAATAAACAGTGAAATAATAGGTAAACTTTATGGAAATAATTAAGACTATCCAAGGCATTTGCAAAGCAAATGCTGGAGTTCGCAAAGAGACAAAAATAGGTTTCGTTCCAACTATGGGATATTTACATGAAGGACATGCAAGTCTTATAAAAAGGGCTAAATCTGAAAATGATATCGTAGTCGTTAGTATTTTTGTAAATCCTATGCAATTTGCTCCAAATGAAGACTTGGCTACATATCCAAGAAACTTAGAAAAAGATGCAAAGCTTTGTGAAATTCTAGGAGTAGACTATTTATTTGCTCCAGACTCTAACGAAATTTATGGTGAAAACTTTTTTACACAAGTATCAGTTCCTAGCTTAAATAATAAGCTTTGCGGAATTACAAGACCAACTCACTTTTCTGGTGTTTGCACCGTTGTTCTTAAACTGTTCAACATAGTTAAACCAACTAATGCTTACTTCGGCCTTAAAGATTTTCAGCAATATACGATAATTAAAACTATGGTGCAAAATCTTAATTTAAGCGTTAATATAGTAGGCTGTGATATTATTAGAGAAGAGTCAGGTCTTGCGTTAAGTTCTCGTAATTCTTATTTAAGCGAAAAAGAAAAAGAAGATGCATTAGTTTTATATGAAGCAATTTTGTACGCAAATGAAAGTGCAGAAAAAAATGCGGAACAACTTATAACGGAACTTAAAGAAATCATACAGAGAAAAGCCAGAATAGATTATATAGAAATGGTAGATGAAAAAACACTAGAACCTATAGAAATAGTAGATAGAGATTGTAGACTTATTATGGCGGCTTACGTAGGAAATACTAGGTTGATTGATAATTTCAAAATCAATGGTAAAAAATAGAAAAACACTATAAAGCTGTTGACAATAAGGATTTCCAATCCTCATTGTTGACAGTTTTTAATTATCTGCAAATGTATTTTTTTTATATATTTTTGTAGAATATTGTATTTTCTCTTGTATATTATGCTTTGATGTGATATAATTAAATTATCAGAGAGTTTATAATTATTAAAACAAAGGAGAAGTTAATTTAAATATGGCTTTAATTAAATGTAATGAATGTGAAAAAGAAATATCAGATATGGCTGCCAGTTGTCCAGGGTGCGGATGTCCGATTAAAATTCAAACTATGGATAGTGGTATAGTGTTGCAATCGGAAGATGAGGATTTGCCCGATATTTCCTTTTCAAAGTATAAAAAAAAGGCTTGGATTATAGGGGGTGTCGCTTTACTTTTAGTTATTGTCGGTATTATTGTGAGTGTATTTATTTATCAGCGTCGTGAAGAAATAAGAAATTTTAATGTCTATATTGAAACTTTAGAGTTAGCATCATTTTTGATGTTGACAGGTGGTTCGGATGCGGAGACGATAACAAATTTAACGAGAAGAGTGTGGAACAATTCCATTCGCAACATTTCAGATTCCAGTACAAATAGATTTACTATTAGGATATATAATCCTGCTCGAACATCATACACTAGGGCAGAATTTCTAGATGATTTTAACGATGCACTAGCAAACCTCTTTAATGATCGAGAAACAACAAGAACTGTTACAAGAATTAGAGACAACCAAGCTTTGGTAAATAATTTAATAGATGATTTGCATAACCCCCCAGATGGAGCTGAAAGGATTTATGATGCTATTTTAGATATGTTTCTTGCATATTCCCGATTAACCGATTTAGCGATAAATCCACGGGGTAGCTTACAATCATTTTCGGAGGATGTGTCAACTTCTATTTCCGAATTTGTAAATGCACATAGGTTGGTGCAAGCGGTAATGCCGACTAGAATAGAAGAGTAAATGAATAGGCTAGGTGCTTCATTCTTTAGTTAAAGTGTAGAACAGTATCCTGCCGTCCTTTGTCAAGGAGAAATATTAAAAGAATATCACTTACAATAATGGGTATTCCATGAAAAGATATAGCAACAATCAAAATCCAGCCAATTCTTAAATGAAGTCCTAATATAAGCCCTAAAGGATATAGAGATTGTATAATAAATACTATTCCATACCATTGTCCTAAAGTTTTTTCATCTATTTTCCCATTTTGTATTCCTTCTACTTCCTCTTTGATATAAATGGGTAATTTAGAGACTT
>Ga0123352_10005125_pt1 | contig 19607 bp, 15 predicted proteins | sample TergutLab28metaG_FD_89700 | JGI IMG/M metagenome (GOLD analysis project Ga0123352, IMG submission 89700) | Labiotermes labralis P1 segment gut microbial communities from Petit-Saut dam, French Guiana - Lab288 P1 | ecosystem: Host-associated > Arthropoda: Insects > Digestive system > Gut ... | reverse complement strand
CGAGTTTTTTACTGAAGACCCATTTAAATATTTCTTCTTAGAATGTGAAATGTGTCAAACAAAAGTTGTAGAAAAAATCAACAAACAAAGTAATACACCCCCCCCCCCCGAAAATTGTGCCGTTTTTGAGATAATGTTGAGAAATATTGTACAGCCGGACAGATAACACGGCGCATACGCTTTTCGTGCTGCATACCTGAGGCTACAGACAAACACTCAGATTAGACAATACTTCAGGCTTTTCTGGGGCAGAAATAGTTACGTTGGGCTTACTTTGCCTATCTTTCCCTACAATTTTTCTCCGATTCGGGTAAAACTCAATCCAGGACATGTCGACAAAACTGAGTTCACCGATGATTCCTATACGTGAAAATTAGATGAACGGAAGATTTCTCCTGCCTAAAGATACGCACGAATTTATATCTCTGCTGTTGGCATTTGTTTTCACTATTTGGGTGAAATTTGGTATAAGAGATCCGCGCACATTACTGTTGAGCATGTTTGAGTTTCATGAAAATTGCATTAGGGAAGGCAGTACTTTTGTTATTGGCCTGAATGAAGTTTATGGTTGTGATTGTAGCGTAAAACCTTTTATCGCTGTGAAAGTAAAGCACACGGACTGCAGGACTGCGCTTTTCACGGCCTGACCGCACAATTAAAATTGGTTCATCGAATAGAAAATATCAAGTTACCCGGCGCTTCGTGATAATCTAACTTTGATTAAGATTCCCCATTGTAAACTGGATGGCCAGCTGGTTGGACCTCACAGCAGATATGGACGCGACCCTTGCCGAGCATCGAACTCCGATCTGTTGGGCATCCAAGACAACCTGTTCACGTTATGGTCTGAATTCTCGCTGTGGTTGAGTTTCGTATCGCCTTCTGCACTGAATGCTGCGGTAAATAATACTAACCTTTCGGGTAAATATACAGACGCCTTCTTCGGGGTGGATACATACAGACTACTAAAATGTTTTGATGAGCGATCAGTTTACAAGATGTTAGAACCTAAAGATATAAAACCGTCAGTTGTATCAAAAACGAAAATTATTAAAAACCAACAGAAAGGTACTAAGAAGAATATTGAACCTACAAAGGATAGAGATGATGCATGGGGAATTAAAACAAATGAATTAAATAACCTAATTAGAAGTAAGAATGTATTTATTTACACTAAGGCCCAAAGTCTGAACTCGTTTAGCCATGTGCACCTAATGACAAAGGAAAGGATTGTCAAAAAATTGTGTGAGTGGAAACTGTTATCTAAAGATTAGCAGGAAGACCAAATATTAGATGGGAAAACGACATAAAATAAGATTTAAGAATTACGAAAAAAATAGTCACAACGCATCCAGGATCGGGTTAAATGGCAGGCACTAGTTGAGGAGGCCAGAACTTTCAAACAATGAATTTGGAGCGCTTGAAGAAGAAGAAGAAGAAGAAGAAGAAGAAAATAAGGAGGAGGACGAGTTGTATCGGAGCCTTAGTGAACAAGAGCAGGAGGTATTACATGATTTAAGGGAGGATGAATGCCAAAATACAGGGTGTTTAGTAGCTACAGGCGTAAGTAATGTAAGTGCAAATACAGGCATAAGAGATTTGAGGTTTTCGCAGTTGCGTTGCTTAACAGTCACGTCTTGTGGTATGTGACGCCGTGTCTACAGGTAAGCAGTATCGATGTTTAGGAATAAGACAATGCCTTGTAATGCAGGGCAAAGCGGTCCAAGGCGTCTCCTCTTTTCTTTCCTAGAGCTATGACCCTGGAAGCGAAGGTATTTGGTTTCTTTTAGACGTCGGTACTTATTCACAAGTCGACACAGCGTGACATTCCAGAAGACTCAGTCCGCAAATGTGAACATTCCGCAGGCAATTTCTGTGGCGTCGACAGTGTGCTCAAATTACGCACGGTGCCACCACCTGCAGGACAGATAAGCATCAGCAGATGTGCTGAGGGTGTGTCGCGTCAAATATATGCTGGTCTGATTTTCAGTTCGGCGGAATAACTTCTTTGAATCCCTTGTAACAATGTGGTCGTATCGGCAGAGGGTTACCAGGACTCCGAGTGTAGAATTTTTAACCATTCTGGCCCACAGTTCTAAGCGATATATGAAAATTCACTTCGTACTTTACAGATGAAACTTAAATCAGACAGCTTGTTGGTACTTTTATGGTAATGATCGCTGTCTGTTGTAAGGATAACACAAAAATGTTAAAGCGGGTGGTGTGTATAGTTACCATTATGCTATAAATGTTCTTAACTGCTCAAACAGGCAAAACTTTATTGGGATCTGCACTAAACTGTTTTGCTACGCAGCATAGACTGGTAGGTGGGACCGTTAGGTTGTCCCGAAACGTCGGTAACGAAATACCAATCTACTCTGCATAACATCCCAAAAGAGCGGAGATCTCATTTATACCGCCGAGGAAGCCTGAAATCATGCATGAAGCTTTATTATATTTGTCCTTCAAAGTAGCGCAAAAGGTGGGGTGTTAGAAAAGAATATTGGAGGCGAGGCAAAGAATTGTATGTCAATACTCGCACGATTTCTGAGGACGTCGACGTCTTTTGTCGTTGTCGTGACCAGAAAGGCCACCTGCTGGGTCCCGTACTTCTAATGAAGCCCTAGTCATGACTGTGACAGTTCCAAGAGGGCGACATCTGTGACACTTTAAATTGAGAGCCGTCTTTACGTTGGAATTGGAACAGAGACTTCTATAAGAGCAGCCAGATACGATTTTCCAAGATGGCACACCTCATTTGTTCTGTTCAAGGACCTGGCTATATTTAGGACTTCCTCCGAGTTTCTATTTTGGGACAATCCAGTTCAGGACAATCATTCATCATCGTCAGTTGCGTTAAGGAGTTTCGTACCGAATAGCATTTAATGCTTTTTTTATGTTTCTTAATGTTTCTTGCGCCTTGCATTGTGACACAATTACACAACATGAACCAACTAGATGCACAATTTGCTAAATTAATGTTTAATTTCTGACGTCTTCTACACGTTTCGAACCTCTTGGGCTCATCTTCAAGGAGACTGCTGTATATGCAGTATGGTATGTTTTACAGTCTGGTGGATAGTAAAGTGTGTCTGCCTGTAGATAAACCCACAAGTTTCGAAACATATCGGAGACAACGAAAATTAACGCTTTAAACACTAAACGTATCTGTATTATATAAGGACTCAGTCCGTACCGCGCTGTAAACACTCTCCACCTCGGTTATAAAAACCAGACTGTCAATGTTGTATAAGGCAAAAGTCGCTGTTTGTTCTGAGAACACACAGACGGAATGTGATCACCATATAGATTTTTTTAAATATTAAATCTGTTGGTACGTAAAGTTCCTGGCAGGTTTTAAAAGGCTCAATATTAGTTTAGAAAATTGTGCATTACGTCAGTTTTTGTTGTATAATTACAAGCATTTAATACATGACAGTAGCAGCTGTGTAGTGCAGGTTAACTACTAACAACGTCTGCTTACGTTGAAAAGCAAATGTGATTCCAAGGAGCGCACAGTTCTTCTTAAAATGTTAATTACCATTAATTTAATCAATACATGTCCTGCAGTCTGTAGAACGCGAATGCCACTTGCCATCGTCACAGTAGCCAGCCACTGCTCCCTATCCGGAGGAAGACGAATCCTGTTCACCCTGTCTTTGGCCATTCTTTAAGATAATTTTTAATATTACCCACACATCTCTTTCTAGATCTTCTACGCGTTTTGTTTTTTAAGTGTTCCCACCTAAAGCGCGCAGGCAATTTGTCCTTGCGTGTTACATGCCTCGTCCCTCCTATCGTCTCTTTATTTGAGCACGATGACTGTTACGAAATACTGTGCACCACAATGCTCGCATTGTGATGTGATGATAATGTATGTATCGATAACGGTTTGTGGTTAAAGCATGGAGATTGGCCTTGAAAAATTTGGTGATTGTATGGCTGATATTAACCCTCTTAAGCCCAGCGATAACACCAATTTAACATTCAACAATTCTACGTTCTGCCCACACAGGATACTATGTGTCTTATGTGGATCCGAAAACAAACAGCGATTATTTCCCTATACAGCATTAACTGACTGGTTTTTATAAAGAAGAAGGGGTGTTTACTGCGCGGTACGGGCTGGATATATGTGTATAAAAGATACAAACCCTTCCAAAGCCCAGCGGTCACTATATGCGCCACCAGGTTTAACACTCAACTATTCTACGTTCTGCCCACCAAATGTATTTATGTGTTAAAACACTGATTATTTCCCTATACAGCAACAAATGACTGCTTTTTATAACCGAGACCAAGAGTATTTACTGCGCGGTACGGACTTTATATTTAAATATAATTCAGGTTAAATTTCTGTTTGAATTGTTAGTAAGCCAGGCTTTATTAATGGGCCTCGGGACGCAGACAGGTGTAAAGTTCCAAACATAATTTACCAGTTGCAGGTATTTATAGAATTTTGGTACCTGACGTACCCTGAGCTGGGATATTTGTGCGTGGCTTTATCAGGACTTCAGAATTGTCTTCTGTGTCGGTCTACTACATGCACAAACTTTTACAGACAAGGTGGGCACATTTTCCGCGCTTCCCTGTAGAATGCACGAACCGCAAACGGAAATTAGAACACCCCGAGCGGAATTTTATGTTTCATGAATTTTCTAAGGGTAACTGGTATCATTGTTTAACCTTTAGACGCCTAACGTCAACTATAGTGGTCGTACCGCACCGCTAACCTCCAAAGTTGCATTTTATATATTTATTCAACAAATATAGGTACTGAATATTTTAAATATGGTATATACTCTCCGTATTTTTCTCTTCAAAATGCAGTTTGTTTCATAATTCTAACGTATTTGGTTCATGTATTATTCACATTTTATACACAGGATGTGCTAAAATTAAAAAATAATTCCGGCGCCAAAAGGTTAAGCGTCTGCTAATGACAATTAGATGTGTAACTTGGTAGCCCTGTTAAAGTAGCCGTTAAGGCCAATGTATACTACTCGTACTTTAGTTCATGCTCTGGCTGGTGTGGACGATTTCACGAACTGGAGCATCCCGACCTTCTGGAGCCGTGGGCTGGAGTGTCTTGATACAGAGGCGGTGCTTCAAACAGAGGCCTGCCAAGATGCGTTGCAGTTCGGACATTTCAAGCCACTGAATGAAAAATCCGTGCGACAGAGCGAGCAGCAATCACTGCGAGCATCACTAGCGCCAACACGAATAGGAGTCGCTTTAATAGCGACTAATAAAGTCCAACAGCAGTTGGTGATGTGGCATAATAGGCGACTTGTGAGGACTGGCGGAGTACGGAGAATAATATTAAAAAGAATATAAAATAAATGGAGTGCGAGTTTGTTGGGCTGGATTCTGATATTTACAGGTGTAGGCACACGACATCAGATGCAGATGTATACAAAAACTAATTAAGATATCATGGAAATCGCAGATTTTTTTTATTAAAATAATTCTTTTCTAATTCAACCTTCCGAATCCTGTCTTTGCACTTACAGAAGGTAGTGCCGGGGTGTTTAAGGAGACGTAATTTTAAAGTTAAGTTTTACTGCAGCTTTAAACACTGCGTGATATTTGAATAATCACGGTGTAATCGGATTACAAAGCCACTTAACAACCAGTGCCACTGTGGAGACATTAACTCCACCATGGCAGTGACCACGCTCTCGTTATGCATTCCACCCTCTCTCAGGCCAATTTATGTGCCTCGCTCAGAACCACGTAAGTGGGATTCAGTATGCTAATTCGGACGCTGATAGCTGATTGCTGTTAGTTGCTGTTGCCTTCCGTGCCGTCGCACCTGGGGCAACTGAGTGAGCATCTCGTGTTGCTATCAAGCACTCAAACGTTTTTGTTTAAACGGATTTCAGATATTGGTAATGGTATAGAACTTTGATTAGGAAGGTGATTTTGGGCTTTGTGCATCGTCATTATCTGTAGAAATCCTTTTATGTTGGGTCCCTCGGTAGAGATGTTCTCAGGAATTTTGCTCTTTGATATCCATCCTCATTCACAAGCAGTTTAAGGCATCATACGTATGAGAAACAAGCCTATAGAGGGCGACAGTAAACGAATATTTAAGGATTTTAAACAGCGAGCGTCTTAAAATTAGGACTTTTTGTTTTTTGTTCAAGGACGCCGTCATTATCTCAGATTATACTGTGTCACTGGCAGGATGACTGATGAATTTACAGGGATTTGAAAGGAAATGGTCGCTGCTTAGTCGACGTAAAATTCCGGTGGTTTCTAGGACCGACAGAGGAAAACTACGAGAAACATAAATCTGTATTTCGGTGCGCATTTCGGGATTCTAATCTGGCCTATTATCAATTGAAGCCTATAATGTTGCCACTATGCTAGTCTGCTCCGTGATAGCTGTATTCTTGAATCAGTGTGCCGTCTCCCTACTCTGCAGGGTACGAGATGCAGAAATTGCTGCACAATTTGACACGTATCTACGGAACTACACATACAGATTCGTGATTTGTACAGATCGTGTGGTTAGGATTGAAGAGACTGCTACATGCAAGTTCCGGGCAGGCTCCGCTGTAAAACGTGCAACGTTTTATAGCGGAGCCTTCTTGGAAAATGTCCGTTTGGAAACCCAAGGAAAAGAAGGACGATACAATTAAGTGCATTTTGGGGAGACAGGATATGAGCATGGGGTGTGGATCAAACTGGCTCATAATTGCTTCCAGTAATGGGATTTTTTTATTTTATTTTTAGTTTTGGTGTTGAAAATGCCGAGTCCTTTTATATATATATATTTTTGTATCTTACACACACCATGTTTCTGTAAAAAGGTTCTGGACTCCTGTGTCCCTCTGCCAGGTTCGAAGACGTGATACGTAGCAACCAGCTCCATGACGTCGTTGTGGCATCTGCCATGTCGCGACTAGGCTCTCCGGAGTGACAAACGCTTTATCGGTCCCCCGCCCACCAACGGTGTACCTGCTCACACACTTCTAGCCCCAGTCGTTCACATGAATGACAATTGCATGTTTTTTCTGTTGCGGGTTGCGTTTGAAGCTTACCAGAGGTAGCCACAATCGACCCGGACTGCCATAAAGCAGTTTATCTGTCGTATCCAAAGATACTGACATTTATGTTACTTCACTGTCCACTTGTATTGGGCGTCTCGTGTTAATAGCTTCGTAACTGCACCATGTTCTGTAGTAGGGAACAAGATACATCAAGTGCGTAAAATGTATCATTTGTCCATAAAAGACGTTGGGGTTCTGTTCCAATTACTGCTCAGGATGGAAAGGTTTGTAATTCACTTATACCCGTTTTTTATGGCGCAATAGCCCCCTTGTGGACCAGTCTCCTCATTATCGAGGCTTTATGATCACACTCAGACACACAACACATTCAGTAGGATTCCTCTGAACAAGAGATCAGCCCGACGCAAAGACCTCCACCTGACAACACACAACATTCACAAGAGAGAGGTATCCATGTCCCCTCGCGGGATTCGAACCCGCAGTCCCAGAAAGCGAGCGGCCGCAGACCCATCGCTCGGCCACTGGGATAATTAACATGTATAATAATACCCTTAAATGCCTTTAAGATCGTGCGATGCCACGTGGCCGTCAACACGTGAGGAATTGAAAGTCCGTACAGTGAATCGAGGGCGGCACTGAAGGATTAAGTTACCACCGTCTGTTAGCGGCGGTGCTCTGAATTTATATGCGGAATGTTGCTGTTTCGTATCTCGCCTGAGATACCGGCCATTATGATCATGGTAAGGTGCCTCAATTTGAAGAAGGTCGTTTCCTTCCCTACCCTTTCCACTTCATCATTCCACCAGTCATCTTACCATTCGGCACTCTGATCTGAGCTACTGCCAGCGTCATCAATAAACAACCAAGAGAAGAATAATAGAATCGTTTGTGAGTTGCTGCCAAACTGTAGCCTCTGGTCAAACACTCGCTGCAACTTAAACCGATATATTTGGCACGTTCAGTCCATCCCTATAATTCTGACAATTTTTCCACTACGCTACTTGAACGTTAAATAAAGAATTAGATTTGACCAGATTTGTTTGGTTCGTGACAGTTTGCAGTGGCTGTTGAGCCCGTCTGAGGAACTATCAACTATCAACTCCTCAAGAAGAACTCTGCTGTGTGTACAGTAGTGACTGTATTACTTGCTAGTTTTTGGTGCGGGGGTGAATCGGCAATCTGGTAAGAAGGGAAGAACTGCTTACGCGCCACCAAGGGATTTATGTCTGTTTCACAAACATTCACGGTGAGTGAAGCTGTTAATATACTCCCAACATGGTAAATGTTTTTGAAACAGGCAAAACGCTGCCTGGCCGTTCCAAGACGAGCCTAGCAGCGACCAAGCCGTGCCGACCGCAGCTATGTACAGTGTTAGGGTCCTCAGCTTAAAAGTAATTTTTGCTTATTCTTGGTGTGTCTTTATTCTGTAGATGATCTTCCTCAATTCTATCCTTCTTCTTTTCATCCTACTTTTTTTGACACGCCTTGATTTTCTCCCCTCCCCTCCCCTCCCCCCCCCACGTAGCTTTAATGTATGCCTGATACGACGTCACGTTCGCAATTTACTTTTGTTTCAGGTTCATGCTGGTGCTGGTCTGCCTCATCTTCAGTGTGCTTTCTACCATCGAGCATTATACCGAGTTCGCCAATGAGACACTGTTTTGGATGGTGAGTTGACATCGGAACTCGTTGACTGTAGTACGATGTGAGACCAGAATCAAAGGAGCTAGGAAGGGCATGCTTTGACCGCAAGAAGTCCAATATGGCGTCGAGAAACTGAGTTATTTTAGTGTTTAGTCTAATCCGCAATTCTAGCGTGGCAAGGAAGTTGCCGACCATGTACGGCGAAATGTTGTATCGGAATACTCAGACAGATTTATCAGTTCTTTTTAAAAACTTCGCTCATTTTCTGGGAGGAGTCTAGCAAGTGTGCAGAAGATAATATTAAGAGAAGTGAGACAGAAAGTTGCTGTGCAGTGGATGGCAGGTCTGTTTCATGTTTGGGAGATCCTGGCTTCAAATTTGTCTGGGAGGGTGGTTAACCTGGTTAATTTTTTGCCTGTTTTGCACGGTACCTACAGGTAAATACCAGAGTAGTACTTTAATTCAGGCCACGATCACACTTCCCTCGACATAATTTTCAATTCTGTATTCAGTATTCACCCTACCTCTCGACACTGTGTATCCAAGAGCTACGGACAGTGCCGATAAACATACTTAAAGTACCTTATGTACTTTGTGCCTTTACAGAATTTCCGATGTGGGCCGGTATAGCTCAGTCGGTATAGCGACTCGCTACGGGCTGAAAGGTTCGGCGACCGAATCCTGGAAGGAGGGGGGGAGGCGAGATTTTCTCACCCGTCTACACCTACCCTGGGGCAAACTCGCCCTCCTTTACAATGGGTACCGGGTCTTTCCCGAGGGTAAAGCGGCCGGGGCGTGGCGTTGACCATCCATCGTATATAGTGCCGAGGTTAAAGAAAAAGTAGAGCTCTACCTCTACTCCCCTTCTGGGTCTTCGTGGTCTGTTCTAGGGTGAACTTTACCTTTTCCTTCACCTTTACCTTTATTGAATTACCGATACATTCCGTAAAGATTAAAGTTTTCACAGATCTTTTCATTTAACTGTTGTGTATGGGTGTGACAGATGGTCTCTCACATTGACGGAAGAAAATAGATTGGAGTGTGGAGGAGAGGGTCTGGAGATAAAAGGGCGAGGACGTGAGAGGAGAATGGAGGGAAATGTAAAATGAGGGGCTCTTCACTCTGCATTGTGCAGCACCTCGCAGGGGATAGGCGGTCATGTAGCGCTCATGGGGGAGATGAGAAATTCGTACAGAATTTTAGGATAATAGAATAACCACCATTGACCAGCTTTTGTGGACACGGTGATGAAATTTACTGTAAATATTTTGACTGCCTTAGTCTCTCAATAATCACTCTGACGTATGTCGTTCATAGTTCCATATGTGATGTGGCCTGATGCTGTAATGTCAGCAGCTGCTGTCATTTCGACGGCATGGTTACGGTCGTCTCTTTTGACAGACGGATGGACGGATGGACACGCTGAATCCATAAATATGCTGTACGTGTCATACAGTTTGATGTGAGTAAGCTGGCCCTAAATCTAGAAACGAAATTTATTATGATGTGTCCTTTCTACCGGAGCCATCAATTTTCTATTCATCGCACATTTTGTTACTGCCAGATTCATTGTCAATTTCAAATGTCCAGTTCTTCATAATGTGTTTAATGTAGATCTAGCGAATTGACCTCAGCTCTTTTACGGGTCCAACTCAGTAGGCGCGATCCCATCTGTTCACCTGAATTCGGAAATAGGTTTAGTTGCTGAAACACCATGTTATGTTCGAACCATTAGACGCTGGATGGGATCAAGTAACTGAGTAAGGCTGATCTAAACCAGTATTGTACAACCTTATTTAACCGCGGGCCGAGTGGTTTGCTGAGTGCCAAAAATGGTTTCTAAAACGCAGTATTTTTTTGTTTTCGTGTTGCACTGCAGCACAACATGGGCCATGGCCTCCTCATTCCTGAGGTTTCCAGATCACAACAACGAAGCACCACAGTCGGTAGGACTCCTCTGGACGAGTGATCAATCCGTCCTGGAGACCCCTACCTCACAACACACAACATTCACAAGATACAGATAGCCATGTTCCCGGCGGTATTTGAACCCGCAATCCCAGCAAGCAAAAGGCCGCTGACCCACGCAGCCACTGAGACCAGCTTGAAACATAGTTTTATTGTTCTGAAACATATTGTTTTCTTTTTATTCATATTTATATTATGTGTTACTATGAACCACACGGGGATCGCGGTAGCACAGCGGTTAAGGTGCTGTGCTACAAGTCGGAAGGTCGTTGGTTCGATTCCAGGTGGTGTTATTGGAATTTTTCACTGACATAATCCTTCCGATCGCACTGTGGCCCTGGGGTCGACTCAGCCTCTAACAGAAATGAGTACCAGGATTATTTCCTGGGGGTAAAAGCGGTCGGTGCGTAAGGCTGACAACCTTACCACCATCCTGGGCCACTGTCACGTAATCTGAGAACCTTAAATTCCTGGAACCCTCTGGGCACCTCGGCCTGTAATGGGACTGATTTTACCTTTATGAACTGCATTGGTTAAGAAGTTTTTTTTTTGCATGGCGCAACAGCCCGTAGTGGGCCACGGTTTCACGATCACACTGAGACACACCACACTCGGTAGGACTCCTCTGGATGAGTGATCAGACCGACGAAGAGGCATCTACCTGCACAACACATAACACTCACAACAGACAAACACCCATGCCCCCAGCGGGATTCGAACTCGCAGTCCCAAGAAGCGAGCGATCACAGAACCAAGGCCTTAGACCGCGCGACCACCGGGTTGGACTTGTAGGAAGTATGATGTCGGAGTGAAGGGTTCTCCTAGGACTGACAGAGCTTCGAAGATGTGACAGATAGGTTGTTACGAAACACCGGTAATTAACCATTCTACGCTGCGTAACATACCAGAAGAGCGAATATCTTGTTATCACCGCGACGAAGCTTTAAATCGCGTAGGTTGACCACATTTAAAGCCAAAACTTGACGTTTAGAATCCTGGAAATTAGGTCACGCGTTCAATTTTTACAGTAGGAGAGCCCTTAGTCACTTAAAGTAGCCAGACGAATTAATATGTCGGTACTAAATGTGTAATGGCGCTAATTTTACGAGGTATTGACATATTAAAATGTCTTGAGGGGTAGATCTGTTTCGAATTAATCGGCGCATTATTTCTCGGGATTAGCGTTTGGACATCCCTCATTTTGTTGCTTGATACTGTTTTGTTTCTCTTGGAGTTGGCAAGTGTCAATGTTACGGACCTCTTAAGTGTGGCAGGTGGTGCCAATGTTTCGGGAGAAGCTGTTGCCTCCATCTACAGGACAAAAGTTCCTGAAGACGGAAGCAGAAATTTCCTCCGAATAATTTGTACAAATGTATCAGCTTACGTCACATCCTGTCTCAGATCTGTAGTCATAATATTTTCATTTTAATTTGCGAGAAAGCACCATAAATTCTGAGTCTTGCATGATACTGTTTTCATGTCCCGTTAAAATTATAAAATTGCGAGGCATGTATTAAATATGGACTCACTCAGACACTTTTTGAAACTCCCAATAAGCTTATTCCCCCCACGTCTCTGCTGTGGTTTCATCCGCACAGAGTAAAAGCGATGCTCTTTTTTTAATTAAGGTTAGAACGTGGCTTTAGAGCCATAAACACGGAACGCTAAATGATTAGATAGAACAGTGTTGGTGTAAAAGTAGCAGTGCATGTTTTATTCCCTCTTGCGTGTTATCAAGTAACTAGCAAGGCAGTTAGGTTCGAGGGGAAGCACTGAGAACAGTGTAAAAGGCATTAGTAGCCGCGTAAATCGAACGCATTACGGAGGCATTACTGTCGTGGTAGATACGGGTATAGTACAGAGGCATTTCCGGCTGGGTCCGAACGCACTGCTTTCGTTTGTTTTTCGTATTGCATGATATGTTTAGATCGTCAACTATTTCTCCGACCTCAATGGCTTGCAATTAACTCCTCAGCGTCAAGGTATCGTGTTCGTTGCACTTACCTCGTAAAAGGCGAGATATCCTATTTCATGTACTGGTCTCGTAAAAGGCGAGATGTTTACGTTGTCAGTTGTTCGTTAGACCTTATTTGGTACTGTACCTCCCAGACAGCACAGTATAAAGTTCAGACACACAAGTACAAAAGCGTCAGTAGGACTCCATGTAAAGTGTCTGTTACTTTGTCTCATTTTAACCAAAATCGGAATATGTTGATGTATTTGTAGTGAAAATTCACAAATGTGAAATTTAGAGAAAATCCGTCCGTTTAGAGTCTCGCTGTTTTATGCGAACGGACGGACAGACATGGCAGGACTAACAACCACTCTTCGCAACGGCTTTGCAGAAGAGTCTGAAACTTTTTACCACAAGGTCCTGAAAACGTATCCTATATGAAAAGAAATTACCCCTGTTTTCTATTGTTTTTGTTTAGAAAACACTCTTACTTTGAATTAAGAATATACATAACAAGTAAGATCCCTGTCCTTATCACACGGTCGTCTGATATTTCTTTGATACTCTTTAATATTATCTTACCTAAAAGTAAAATAAAATGTTTAAAATTACAGCCACAACATCCCACAGTTCACGATATGCACAGTTCATATCTCTGAGTGCTGATCTGAAGATGATCTAATAAAGCCGAAACATGTTGCCACAATAAAATACTAAATTTATACACTTGTATTTGACGGCAATCTTAAACATTTTATTTTGCTCTTCGAATTAAAACACAACGGGATGTCCTCGATTAAAATATCCTATCTAAGCTTAGGTCTTCTAAGTAATTCTTTTTATTTCACGTTTTCTGATTTCTTGATGCATTTTCGTGCATGCTTCATGCCCCGCCTATCTTATCTTTCTAAAATATTTCGTAGAAAACAGATTATTCAGCTTCTCATTATATAATTTTCTCGATACTTCTGACACTTGCTAACTTGCCTTCGCATTACTCTCCTCAGAACCTTGTCCCACTGTACCCTCAGTCCTAACATGAAACATATTCTTCAATATTTGCGTGTTGATGTGGCAGTTGGGTGGCTTAAGATATTAAACCGAACAGTTCCAAGCGTTCCTTGAAATTGGATGTAATATTTATTTATTCGTAAACATTCTCCCTTGTTGTGACTGAGTGAGTCAAACCCGAGTTGATAACAAGTAGTAATGAATAATAATCGATAAGAATCTGACGTTCAGGTGATCGTGCATCGTGATAAACTCTTGATATAAAACCAACTAGATGCACCAATTTCTCAAATTTATTTTTGGAATAAAACTCTACATGTTTCGGACAGAGGAACTGTCCGAAACATGTAGAGTTTTATTCCAAAAATAAATTTAAGAAATTGGTGCATCTAGTTGGTTTTATTATAAGCGATAAGAATCTGTTAAGTCAATGATAACTAATCCATTGGGATCGATAGTCGATAGATATCAGCCGACAGTAATCCATATTAATTACTTTAATCGACAAAATCGATACTAATCGACCATATGTGATGGATGAAATTAACGCTTGGTTTGCCCTAAGAATGAAAAATGGACAGGTCCCTCGAGTAGCGATTGAATGTAAAAGTTAGTTCATTGTGGGAATGTGATGGGCACATGGCTAGAATATCTGATCATTTCCTTATTTTTCATGGACATATCGACTCTTGAAGCAGAAACCACCACGGTGTTTCGTAAAGCGGGACCGACCCCGCATCCCAGAAAATCGGAGACTTTCCCTTCTATAAGTGAATGACGTACGTAAAGTGACAAGGCTGCGAGCTTGACGACCGAGGTACCAGAATTTGATTTCCAATGGGAGAGAGAAATTTTTGTGTTCAGATTGCCCATACTGGATCTGAAGACCTCCCAAATTTTTAGTCAGTTTCGCGTTGCTTTCTTCTTTGCTGGGGTAAAGCGTCCGGGGACGTGAAGCTGACTGCCTCAGTCTGAAACCAATGTTAAGAACACAAGGATCTCTACCTCCACGCACCAGTACGTCTTCACGTCATGGTGATTAATTAAACATGGGGATAACTTTGTCAGAGTTTGCGGGTTGTAATTTAGCGTATATGGCACCAAGCGCTGCACAATACTGCTCTGGCTGTAACTTGTTGAATCTACCCACAGCACAAAGCGAAGTTTCAAACTGATATTGTAGCGGATTTAATTGCCGTTTATCTCAAAAAGTTCATTACACAATGCTTTTGTTGTTGAGTCTGTCTCGCAGTAACTGCAGGCACATACAACTTGTGTCTCTACTCCACACATTGCTAGGAATGAAAACAGCACAAACGTACCCAGTAGTGACACTTTCTTTCTGGTACCGTGGTGTGATGTATGGAGAGCTGTAGGGCATTTCCCTAATTTCATGCAGAATTTGGGGCCGCATAAGCGAATATTTATACTTTTTCTCTGTATTAAATATGTCAACTATGGACTGTATCAATTCTATCAACCGTATCGACTAAATGAAGATATATTTGCAGTTTCGACTGGGTCAACCAGTTTGATTGTGCCACCTGTATCAATCTTACTGACTTTGTCAACCCTATCGGCTCTATCAACCGTGCCAACTTATCACTTATACTGGTCAACAGTGAAAATGTTTTCGAAAGTGAACGTAGCAGATCTTTACTAATTTTGGGGCGATGAGTACGAATAAGACAAAATTGTTAACTGGCTTTGGTTTCAAAGATAAGGGTGGGTCCCAATTTGTACGCTTTGGACTGCTTTTGGCCTCGAGCAGCTTTAAGCAACGGTGTAGCAACCCTTAGCGTGAAGTGAATTATGCGATCATCACGTGACATTTGCATCGGCCGAATTTCTTTTCATCAGAACGGTGAAGCAGTGCAGTGGGCAAAGTGGGTGATGCAATGAGCTCCCACACGTCGCAACAACGAACCAGTTGCACTTCAGTTACTTCCAGCGAAATGCATTGTATGCGCGTGCGCTGCTCATTTCAGAAAGTCTTCTTTTGAAGTTTAAAGTATTTATAATGTGTTACGCAGTGGTTTCTGGGCCAAACCTCAACAAGGATGCGGCGAAAGTGCAGATTATTTTCTGTTATATTTGTGGAGAAGTGATTTTTCGTCACAGAAATGTGCCATAATCCAAATCATTAGGAAAGCTTATTCTTTTTTACTTCGGCTGCCAGGTTGGGGACCAGGACTAGAGCCTGGTGCCGCACATATGCTGCAAAACTTGTGCAACAAATCTTTGAAAGTGTTTGAGTCGCCTAAGTCCATCAATGTCTTTTGTCATACCCATGGTATGGAGAGAGGAGACGGATCACATAAGTGACTGTTACGTCTGCGTGGTTCCTCTTCTTCGGCAAGGTTTTCCCAAGAAGAAGAACTGGACCTTATGTCATCCGAATATACGATCTGCTATGCGGCCAGTACGCCACGATGAAGACCTTCCCTTTCCTGAACCTCCAGATATAGTTGCACTGGAATCGGATAAAAGAAAATGATGAAATTTGCGACATAGTTTAACCATCATCGAAAGATCCCGAATTTTCACATAACGTGATGTTTGATGAACCACACAGTATCACACAGAACGAATTAAATGACTTTGGTAGAGATCTGAAACTTCCGAAAGTGCACGGCAGCACTGTTGGTGTCGAGGCTGCAACAGTGGAAACCCCTCGATGACAGTGTGAAAGTTTCTGCCTTCCGTTTCCGCCAAAAAGATTTGGCTCATTTCTTTAAGCTGGAAGGTAACCTTGTGGCCTGAAATGATGTTGATGGTCTGGTGACGGCCCTCAATATTAATCATAGTCCTGAGGAGTGATGACTCTTTGTAGACTCAACGAATTTAAGGCTAACAGCTGTTCTGCTCCTTAATGATGATTATATGGTGTATTTGTTAACTGCAATTGGGTTGACACCCGGTGACAGTAGTACATTACACATTTACACAAAAACAGCACACAGAACAACACCATGAAACAGAACACCCAGAACGGAGCATACATAGCAATAAGAATACATAAACATAACAATAAGAATACATAATTTATGTAATTTACAAAATTAGACAGAAGCGTACAGAACATAAACCAAATATACAACGATACCAAATAGAACCAGAAGAATATGTAAAAAATGTGATGAAAGAAACAGCCACATAAGCAGCGAACTTCGTTTGATCTATATATGTATTCTAATAATATATAAACCCTGTTATTCAGACCTTCACTACACTTCACTACACTTGTCGACAATTCACTTCCTCTCATTCATTTAAACTTCACCCAGCTACACTTCACTACCCTCTCACTTGGCTTAAACCCATTTAAATTTCCTACCGCTCCATTTCACCTCACATCACTACACTTCAACTCACTTCACTTCACTGCACTTTAGACGATTTTCGACACACTTCTTTTCCTTTCCCTTCACCCCGTTTATTATTGCTTTGATAAATCTCTTTCTAAAAGTTTTACGTTTACAAGGGAAAGTCCCTAACGCTTCTGCAGATAGTTGGTTCTAGTTTTTTATGGTCCCATTTACGAATGAATACTTTCCGATATCCGTTCTTTGCTTCTTGTCCCTAATTTTCCGAACATAATCAACCCTACTCAAATAGTTAGATCTTAGCAACATGTTGCTTTCAATTCCAATTGGAGTTGCAGTCGATATGAAGGAAACATATGACAATATGAAGCTTCTTCTGCACTGCATATACTACAAGAAATACCAATGAGAGCTGGATGGAGACTTCAAAGTTGTTGTATTGCTTGGCCTGCAACAGTGTTGCACAAAGTTTTGTCGTTTCTTGTGTGAATGTGCCAGTCGAGCTAAGACTTCCCGCTATAAGAAGAGGGACTGGCCTTAGCTACAGTCACTGGAACCGGGGAAACAGAATTTAGAGCATCTACCACTAGAAGAATCCAGGAAAATATTGCTGTCTCCCCTGAACATCGAACTGGGATTAACGTAGAATTCAGTTAGGGCTTTGGATGAGACAGGGCCAGCGTTTAGGCACCTCACTGAGAAATTCCAAGGAATCAGTGCTGCAAAAATCAAGGAGGGTGTTTTCATCTGTCCATAGATCCGCCAGCTCTTCAGAGACAAACGGTTCGACCGCATTCTGAGTGGTAACGAGAAGAGGGCGTGGAATGATTTCCGGCTTGTAGCAACCAACTTTCTAGGAAATAATAAGGCTGAAATTTACATGGAGCTTGTGGAAAACCTTCTGTTGTCATATCAGAAATTGGGCTGCATTATGTCTTTAAAAAATGCATTTTCTGCATTCTCATATGGATTATTTTTTCCGGAAAACTGTGGGGTGCTGAGCGGGGAGAGCAGCGAAAGGTTTCATCGTGATGTCTCTGAAATGGAGAAAACATAACGGGAAAGTGGCCTTCATCGGTATTATCAGACGGAAATAGAGAGATTCTCCGAGACTTGGGTATAAACAGCAGGCGAAGAGAAGGCGCAATTAATCAAGGCAAGCCAGTCAGTATGCTTTATGTCAAGGATATAATGTGTAAGGCATCTATAAAATGTGATTTAATTTCTCTTGGAAACTGTAGCCAATCAAGCCTTTTCATGGCCATTTTCGTGTTCAGGGTCCCGAAATCTGTGAAGGGAAAGACATTTCATCTCAGAAACCAAAAAAGTCATAATTTGTTGACTAATGTTATCAACCTATCGACTGTATCGGCTGTATCAAACCTATGAACTTCACGTTTCCACGTAACCAGAGCAGCTGTCCCTTACCTTACTGTGTGTGATGACGTGACACCTACGACATGTGGATCCAATAGTCTTTAGGAATTATGAAACAAGAGAGAGAGAGAGAGAGAAAGAAAACTGTGTTGCTTTACGGTGAAGTCTATTAATAATTTTTTTTACCATGGTGCAACAGCCCCTACTGACCCAAGGATCTCATTATCGAGGATTCATGATCACACTCAGACACACCACAGTCTGGACGAGTGGTCAGCCCGTCGCAGAGACCTCTACATGACAACACACAACACTCTCAAGAGAGAGGCATCCATGCCCCCGGTGGGATTCTAACCCACAGTCCCAGCAAGCGAGCGGCCGCAGACCCACGCCTTAGACCGCGCGGCCACTGGGACCGGCCTACTAATAATAGACCGTATTGTATTCTGTCCATGAGGGAAGGATGAATGAATTAATGAATAAGTAGCAATGGTGGAATGATACTGACAGGGGAAAACAGAAGTAGTGGGGAAATAACCTGTCCCAGTGCCACTTTGTCCATCAATATTCTCAAATGGACTGGCCCGGAATCGAACCCCGTCCACCGCACGGTAAATCATTTTCAGACTCGAAGTGTATGGCAGCAGGATGGAACGCACTGTTACCGCTGTGTTAAACTTTTTGGAGAGGCTGACGCTGTTTCGACCAACATTTGACGTCTTTTTTTACGGCGGCGAAAGTGAATGTTTTGAGGATTTGGTTTGACGCCACCTGTCCCTATCCTGAGCCAGCTCGACCCAGTCCGTACTGCCACATCCCACTTCCTGAAGATCCATCTTAATATTATTCTCTCATCTACGCTTGGGTCCCCCGTGTAGTATCTTTCCTTCACGTTTACCCACCAAAATCCTGTATACGCCTCTCCTTTCCCCCATACGCGCTACATGCTCGGCGATACAGAAAAAAATATATATGGCATAAGATCTCCCCATTCACATTAAAAATACATTTTAAAGGTATAATACCTTTTAAATATATTCCTTATGCAGTGTATAATTTTTCCTGCGGCAAAATTTGTAAATGACGTGATGATAGCTTGTAGCCGAAAATAAATTGATAGAACCAGTGTTTAGTGTGTGTGTGTGTGTGTGTGTGTGTGTGTGCGTGTGTGTGTGTGTGTGTGTGTGTGTGTGTGTGTGGGTGTGTGTGTGGGTGTGTGTGTGTGGGTGTGTGTGTGTGTGTGTGAATATGTGTATGTGGATGTGTGTGTGTGGGTGAGTGCGCGTGTGTGTGTGGATTTGTGTGTGT
>Ga0123352_10005124_pt1 | contig 19608 bp, 10 predicted proteins | sample TergutLab28metaG_FD_89700 | JGI IMG/M metagenome (GOLD analysis project Ga0123352, IMG submission 89700) | Labiotermes labralis P1 segment gut microbial communities from Petit-Saut dam, French Guiana - Lab288 P1 | ecosystem: Host-associated > Arthropoda: Insects > Digestive system > Gut ... | reverse complement strand
AAATGGGTGGATAATATTAGGATGGATCTCCAGGATGTGGGATGTGGGTATATGGACTGGATTGGGCTGGCCCAGGATAGAGACAGGTGGCGGACGCTTGTAAGTGCGGTAAGAACCTTCGGGTTCCGTGAAATGCGGGGAATTTCTTGACTAGCAGCAAACCAGTTAGTTTCTCAAGAAGGACTCTGCACCATGGAGTAAGTAAGTAAGTAAGCAAGCAAGATCATCACCAACAAATTGCAATAGTTTTCTAATATTTTCTAGGGTGAACTTTATCTTTTACCTTCCCTTTACTGGTCTACGTAGAAGTTTCCCACTATACGAGCTTACTGATTCGTTAGGACCAATGCAACTTCGGAGTAAACAGACGGTGTTCTTCTCAGAACAAGTAAAATTCTAACCAATCGCAAGAAAATTATATTATTATACCGAATTATAATACTTTAAAGTATCAATTTTAATACAAAATTATAAAAATTAAAACAAGCTATTCATAATTTAATGTAGTAAAACCTGTTGTTGGGCAGTGGCCAAAAAAGCAGTCTGTAAGCCAAGAATATAACTTGGAAGGAAGTTGTGCTGACCACTGTTAATATGTACTGACTGTACGTTAACGTCAATATGAGGATTATAATGCTGTTTACTGTTAATTACGTCCTCAAAATCCTAAAAGTTCTGAAATAAGTTATAATTTAATATTTAAATTCCAAATCAGTTGTGCTTAAAACATCCAAGGAAAAGAAAAATTCTAAAGTTTTTTACCACGAAAATTATTGAAACAACTTTGGATACAGCGTCGTGATTTGTCAATACTGTCCACTATCTACTACACACAGCAGAAGTTTCTAACCCATGCTGAAGGTTTACTGTGGCCAGGACAGCACATGAAAGATGAGATTTTGTTCGCAGTTCTAAAATTTAGACTTGACTCTACCTCGCTATTATGCATATAAAATACATTCCATGTGACAGCATAAAAATATTTTAATTCATATTTAAACATATTTTTCAGTAACTTCCTAAAGTATGTGAGGGCCTATTTGACGCAACTTTGAACATTTTTCAAAGTTGTTCTGTTGCTTTGACTTCAAAATATGTCTATGTGCTCTGGTATTTCCATCTTTCGCACGGGTGGGGCAGCGGGATTACATATCTGCATATGTCGTGCTCTTCCAGTTACGTCAAAATTTAGGCTTACGTGGTCTGACCTATCTGACGTCATGACTCCTTTGATGGTTCTCATTTGTGGAGTGTTTCAGGCTTTATGTTTTGATTCTTGTGGTTGGGTTTCATTTTTCTGTAGCTCTGTCCCTGTTAACGCTTGTAGACGTGATCCGTTCTCAGACGCCTATCTTAACCAGTTACTGTTGTTACGGTGCCAAGTGAAAGAATAGCTTGATATAAGGGGGTGCGCCAGGTTAGGTGCTTCTTTAACTGAAGAAGGAAGCACAGCCGGCTTCCGAAACATCGTGTTTGTTTAAAATTTAGACAATTTTAAAGGTTAAAAAAAAGACTGTGTCAGAAGAACGAGTGTACTAATAATAACTTAATAGTAAAGGTAAATGTAAAGCAGTCCCGTTACAGGCCTGGAGTGGCCCAGAGGGTTCCAGGAAGTTAAGGTTCCCAGATTTCATGACAACGGCATAGGATGGTGGTAAGGTTGTCAGCCTTAAGCACCGACAGACTTTACCCCCAGCAATGTTCCTGGTACTTTTTTCTGTTAGAGGCTGAGTCAACCCCAGTGCCGTAGTGCGATCGAAGGGATTTTATGTCAATGAAAAATTCCAATGACACCAGCTGGGATCGAACCAGCGACCTTCCGATTTGTAGCACAGCACCTTAACCACTGTGCTACCGCGGTCCTCCAACTGTACTGTAATTTATCTCTCTTGCCTCATCACCCCTTATTTCTTGTGCCATAAAGACATTAAATTCAGATATTTCGAGTTAGAACAGACTATTCTTACGAGCTACGACTCTGCTAACTCTGACAAGGATAATTTTTAGAATGTTAAGCAAAAAAATATTTTGCAACTAACAGGGCCCAAAAACCACAAGACAAATAAGCAATAACGGCGCTTAAAGATTCTCATACACCTCAAGGAAAATTGTGACTTCGGTACCAAAATGGAATTAATATCAGTGATCTTTGAGAGACACCAACAGAACTCGTATACATTGAAGAAATTCTCAGAAACGGATACCAAAATGGAGAAAAAATTCATTCATTACATCTCTACTAAAATTCTTCTGTTTACAGCATTAATTCGTTCCTACCAAATTGGTGTTCAAAGAAAATTTAAAACGAAAATTAATTTCCCATTTCTTCCCACTTTAAAACTGAATTGGTTTCAGGTCTCAAAATTTTCCATCAAACAAACGAAGTTCACTTCAATCCAACACACAACGGTAGGAAAAACAGCAATAGGTGCTAGTTAATATATCGAAATAACATCTTAGACAGTAACCCCTACACATGAAATAGTTACAACATTAATGTTGCATGGTAAATACATAAACGTTATTCATCAATATTATTATAAACATGATAAGTAAGAATTCCTGTTGGTGTACCCGATACAAAATAACCTCCGTCCACACGCGCGAAATAAAATGATAAATTTAGAGAATAATAAGAGATGCTGCGATGCTGCTGCTTCTGCTCAGACGGCTTAGGTTAGCCGTGATATTCTGCGCATTCGAGAAAATTCCAGACTCGACATCAACCGAGAAGAGGCGCTGGGAACAACGATAGGTTTGGTAGAGAAAGGTGATAATTCTAGTATAAGCAAATATTGCCTCGAAAATTTAAAAGAGAACATGAGTTCTTGCATCAGGTACAACCGAAAACTCGTAAACCGATTTATCCTGTACCGATGGAGTGTTTTATTATATTGGACGTTGTCCAGTATGTGAGATATTCCAGTAATTGTTACTCATGTACAAATAATTATTTCTCTTCTTCGATTGAAAGGTTTTCAACAAACAAATAGCCTTCCTTTAGCCTGCTTCTTGTATTAAGATTCGGCTATTAGCGATGCTTGAGAGAAAGAATAGAACTAATATGGGGTGTCCCAACAAGAGTGCAAGATTTACTTGTGTAACAAAACGCGCCATTTATTCAAAAAGTAAATAACACGCTGTTCCTTAGTGTAGCGTTCCTTGACTACTAATCGCAAAAATGACAAATGACAGATGTTAAATTTTCAGTGCCGCCAACCTAACAGAACGACAATGGCGCGCACTTCAAATCTTGCGCTCTTGTTGGGACACCCTATATTAATATGTCAATATGATGACAACCAGCGACTTGACGAAACAGCAGAGTTTGTCTGATGTGCATTGGGCCGTACATCATCATGATAACTGAAGAAAAAATCCAACTAGATGCCACTTATTACTTTATTATGCTTACGTTATGCTCAACATGTTTCGGGCACCATTATGCCCATAATCAGGAGCTGTACCAGCCTTCGGTCTGGACACTCATCCATCCTGCCTGCACTGAACCTCCAACCAGCAGCAACTCGAGAAACAGACGGCCTATGTGGTAACCAACACTACTGTCGTGAGCTCCTGATGATGGGCATAATGGTGCCCGAAACTTGTTGAGCATAACGTAAGCATAATAAAGCAATAAGTGGCATCTAGTTGGATTTTAATCTTCAGCTAGCAGAGTTTATCTTTATACTGTCGTGTGTTTGTCACAGGAACCTCAGAACGGACAGTGTCTAGGAAAACAGTGTTAAACACTGATTGGTATTTGTATTTATACACAAGTTGTATACTAGTGTCACTTACAGTTTCCTTTCTAATCACTTATAGATAAAGACGGTCGGTGTGATTTTTCACATATAGCCTTCCATGTGAACAACTTCAAAATGAATTTCATTTTACATCCTTTAAATTATTAATTCGTGCGAACTCCTCTAATTACGAAATTATACAAAAAAATGCAAGGTTAAACGGAATGTACAAATATAATATTAAACTTCCACAAATTCCCCACATCGCGATGCATTAAGAACCCTGTTCATATTTGGAACATCATTTCTTTGGAGTACTGACATTTTCCGCTGGATATCACGTGCAGTGGGAATCAGAACTCGGTGACATTCACTTAACGAAAGCACCTTAAATTCGACTCGGTGTCAATGTACCACATTCACACTCCGTTTACAAGAACAGCTGTTTCTCTCTCGTGGAAACTTCTTCCTTTATTGTTGTAAATTAACTTTCTCATGACACGTCCATGAAAATAGAAGAGCTTAATCTTTATATCATGTGTTCACTTTCGAACTGAGCTACAGACTTAACACACAAACACGCTGTAGATATTGACCGGATGTTTATTTAAGATACGTATACAAACGTTGTCACTGATTCAGGCTTCGAAAGCTTCAAACGTGAGGATGGATTATTTCAAGAGATTCCTTCAAGTTGTGATAATTTATTGATGTACATTGATATCATCGCGTGTTGGTAAAGTGAGTCAGTACAACAGCTAAATAACTCTGTGAGTCCATAATGCCTCGTGCAAATATTTGAAATCTGCACATCTCAAATACGTCGAAGGGCCACAGTGTAGGCAGATATTTTTATATGCACATATAGAAATCGATCGTATAAGTGAGTTTATGTTTATGTTTATGCCTATTCATGTGACAAGATTGACAAATGTTTTTCCACCTCTCTAACTGTTTCAGATCCTTGCGATATTCTGACAAGTTCCAAATACTGGACTGTAGGATGATTATGATACAACACTCAGTTTCATACTAATTGTTCCAATACTTGTTTGGCTAGACTAAATTAATTCATGAAAAGCCTCGTTGATCCCGGTGGCCACGCGGTCTAAGGTGTGGGTATTTGGCCGCTAGGTTGCTGGGATTGCGGGTTTGATTCCAGCCGAAGGCATCGACGTCTCTCTCTTGTGATTGTTTTATGTTATCAGGTAAAGGTCTCTTACAGGGGCCGATCCCTCTTCCAGAGGATTCCTACCGAATGTGTGCCGGTCACTGAGTACGATCAGGTGCGACAATAACTCTCAACTTTTGATCGGAGACATCACGATGTGCTAGAAACGTAATAAAATTCTAAATAATGTACGTCAGTACAACTGTTTTATTACACAAATTAGTTACATAGGTTACATGTTTCGACTATTAATCAGTCATTTTCGGGCCTATTTTAATCGATTTAGTCACACAATGCTAAGCACACATTGGGATCCCAGCGTGTTTACATCAACGGAATATATAAATATATAAATCTAGATCATTTGCTCTACACCTCTCTAAACTTACGACGAATTCGCTGAAAGAAGTCATGTTAAACAAGAAAGAAAAGCCTCACTCAGGATAACTCATTTCTCACGCGAAATCCGAATCTGGAACCTCCCATACACAATCTACAAATGCTAACCATAACAACTCTCTGATAATGATGTTTATGACGATAACATTATTTTGCAAATGAAACAAAAATAAAAATGTATTTTTGCTGCGTTATTGCTAAGAAAGAAAAATGGATATTTACGTTAGGTTATTACTGTCTGTTACATAAGCATGGCGCGTAATCAACTGCGTGGAAAATGTAACACATAGGGATATCCCAGGACTTGAGTTCAATAATTTCGAATTCAATTCCAGAGTTAATTCTGATTCATAAATACCTTATGTACAGTACTTGAGCCAGTTTTACAAAAGTTAAGGAGATATAAGCTTTTAAAATACATTAAAATTAGAAAGAAAAGAATTAAACTGTTTTTTTTTTACAGTCAGAGAACCGTGTACCATGATTTATTCTTATAATAAAAGCCAACGGGATGCACTAATTCTCAAATTTATTTTGATAAAGAACTCTACATGTTTCAGACAGATCTACTGTCCATCATCATGAGTCTCAACACTGTATACACAGCAATAGGTATTTGTTATACTAGTTATGTTGCCTGTCTGGTAGAGAGGTCAGGACCATCCTGATGATGGACAGTAGATCTGCCCGAAACATATAGAGTTCTTTATCAAAATAAATTTGAGAAACAGTGCATCTCGTTGGCTTTTATTATAAGAAATAAGCTACACTGTGCATTTATTGAGATCATCATGGTCATCATCATCATCATATATCTTTCATGGAGTTGGGCCACTTGTTGACCCGTTCCGGTCTCACGTATCCAGAAGTCTCTTCAAAGGTCTACCATGATTCCTTCCGCCAGCTGGTAAGTCGTATTTCTTTACCCTGGGTAATCTATTTCGAGACATTATATTTACATGTTTTATCCAGCTTCTCTTATTTATTGAGATTGATTGTTAAATGTACAGTTACAGATACACATTTCACTATTTATGCAAGTTGTGCAAAATGTCGTCTATCTACTTGGATAAGTTTTCTGACCTGTGTGACAAGCAAACTTGGAACCGCACGAACTGCACCGTTGTTGATGCGTCTTGCAGCTGCCAGAATTCCTGAAGTATTTACTCTCTTATGTTCATCTTGCATGCATAAACCATAGCTTTAGTGCAAATTTACACACGGTAATCAAACGGGTTCAGATCCGGTGGCTGTGGAGGCCAATTATGTGCACCGCTACGACCAATCTATTGGTCTGGGGAATTGCTAATTCAGACACTGCCTGGTGACCCGACTGAAAAGAAAGGGTGCTTTGTGCGCCGGTAGTAAATCTGATATCGTGTTTGCAGAGGAACATTCTCTGAGAGGGCTGGGAGTTCATGACGCAAAACATTTGCGTAAATATCACCCGCGTGACGTTGCGAAAAAAAAAAATACGATCCAATGTGTTGGTCACCACAACACACGTGTATGGAAAAGGGATGTTGACAGTCGCTTTCGACAGATCCATGTGGATTATCAAGATCCCATAAATGGGAGTTTCTTGTTTTGTTGACTCCATCGCTGGTAAAATGGGCCTCTTCCGTATACAGAATGTTACGAATCCAACGGCAGGATTCCAACAGACTACCCATGTCCGCTGTTTCGTGATGCCAAATTCACTGGATATTTCAAGGATACAAAAGTTCTGTCCGTAACGTTCACCGGATTTTCTTGCGCGGTACATTGAGGAGGGCAGAAGTTCTTCGTGTAGTAGTGCGTGTACTTTTCTCTACAACGGCACCAATGTTTTTATCTTCCTCTAGATTTCGTTGCACTTACTTGAACTCCAGCACGGAGTTTTGCACTCTGAAAGGAGACCCTTTCTCGCCGGTACTGTTGACCACGAGTGAGCAGGTGTCAGTCGGAGATTCGCCGTCGAGGTTACCTTGCCGAAATTCGTCAAGGGCAGCAGTAGCGTCGCTGTTGCCAAAGACGCATACAGAATGTATATCGGCGTATTCTGCACGGTAAAACGGCACGTTAACATTAACTTCTCGCTGCACACTTATCACAGCACAAACTGAACTGCACTGTATCCTACCTGACTTACCAATGACGTTGTTACTATTACATCAGTACCACCAGCACTGCGCACATCCGCTGAATTTCAAATGTTCCCAGTAACCGCTGCGAACCGCACCTACGTGTACATGATGTTACTGACTCACAAATAGCTCTGGAAATCAATCCAGAAGTAATGACCCCAACTCGTGAGACACTCATGGGGCGACAATCAGGTCCGACACAGTCAGAAGAATATCCTCGGCATGACAAAAACCGCAATCATTTTGTCAGTAATTGATCTATTCTAAGGTTTATAAAAACTAATGTGTTTACTAGTAGGCAAGCTTGAAGCAGAATATTACAAACCTTATATTTTTATTCATCAATAAATTTAGTGGCAGAGAATATTTAAGCAAATTGAACTCCACCAACATATCAACAAATTTACTCTCCCTTTTATATTTTAAAGATTTTATCGGCAGTATTATTTAGTGGTATTCATAATGGATTACAAGTACATTATATGAAAGCATAATACAGCATGTTAACCTTTAATTGCTTAGGAACACGGTTGCAGCTTGCGAATTTGCATAGCTACAGATGACTGATGACAGTGAAATTATAATTGAAAATGTATCCAACAGTTTACACAATAAAAGATATACCCTGTATAAGTTGATATTTAAAGGAAGACGTTACTTGCTTTTACTCTTGGTACTGTAATCATATTCAGCGGTAGGCCACAACGGACATTTATTGCCACATAAAAAGCCAGTATTTGAGGTAAAACAATCATGCAATATCAAGGGACAGTTATTAGTGTTAAGTAGATCGAACATACAAATATTCATATTTGGAAGTTTTAGTAAATACAGGAAACTTACAATAAAAAGGTTATCATTTTAAACCGAATACAATGCTAATTGTAATAATTACCATCAGAAGTAGGCGGAGACAGAAATCTTTGTCGGGGGGGAGGGGGGCATAAAACGAAGACGACGAAGAATCTGGGCGGAGAAAAGAAACAGGTAATTGCGAAATCAACCTACGAGCACTCTACGCACTTCCGAGAAAGTTCTTCGCGCTCTCTCTGCCACTCGGTTATTGTTATATAACACCATGAACAAGCTGTTAAGTAAAGATTTCCCCTCCTGCCTTCATTTATCCAAAAATAAACAGTAAACAGACAGCTATACGGGCGGCGAAACGAAACGAAACGCCTGTCCGCAATTCAGGATCTGCCAGTCATTCAACTTTGTATCTAGAAGATCTAGTTTGTCAGTGTTTGACTCCCCTTTCCTTCTACTAAATAATCTTTTATCCTAATTTGTCTTTCTATTATATTCCTATACCTTATGACCTTTGAGTGCGTTTTTCCTTTTTATTTGTATGAGCCCTGATTACACTCTGGACAAGAGAAGTACTGCTTCCGCATTGTATACCTGAAAAGGACAGCAGAACACTAAATCTGAGTCAGTAGCTGGTAGAATCCTTGTGCCAGTTACCCGGCCTCTTCAACGGTGCATAGAAGTGATACAAAGATAAGCAGGCTAGTGAAAATAATGGTGAATAATGGCGCAAAGTAAAAATATTCGGGTAGATGAGAAATTAAGGCGACAGAATACAGATTACTTCGCACAGTTTTCATATTTTATTTTTCGCAAAACACGGTGCTGTGACTAAACCTACAATCCAGTTCCTTCAGCGCAATAAGAAATATAACCAGAAACCGACTCTTCCGATCATAAACATAAATATGTTCCGGCTGAGTTGTTCGATATTGAAAGAGAAGTTCTGAAGTAGTTAACATATCCACAGATCACAGTTAAGGTATCTTTGTTTTCAACACACAATCATCCCTCACGTTTCGCGAGTTCATATTTCCCGTTTTCACAAATTTGCGGGACCGCCCCAAGATTAATATTTAAGAAATTCCCTGAATTTTCTAGAAATTTTTAGAATATTCTAGAAGCTTCGTGTAGAAGTATTTTCCAATTTTTATTTTCTTTATTTTGTGTTTAAATGGATAAAGGGTATTTAAGAATAGAAAGAAAAATTTAAGTCGTAGTTATAAATAAAACCACTAAAAATAATAAAAGGTCCTTTTTTGGTGGGGGGGGGGGTGTAAATTTTCTGCGGGTTTTCCCTTTTCGTCGAGGGTCTTGGAACAGAACCCACTCAAAGAATGGGGGACGATTGTACTATAATTAAGCCTTTGCCAGGATACAGAAATGCGACCTAATGGGCATAAGAAACGTGATTACAGGTTATAACAAAATTTATTTTCAAGACTATGATATTAAGTGTCCAATTTCTCATATAAGAGAAGAAAATGTGAAGGGTCAAGAAACTTCATTCTGCTGTCGTCTATAATGTGGGAATTAACACGAAAGAGGTTCTGTCTTCTTTGCTCTTAATTTACATTCAATAGCTATTCACAGAATATATTGCTGTAGTTATATTAAATTTATTTCTCACGGTTGATGCACTAGATGAGAGTTCATTGAAGAATAATTATTAACATCGTTAAGGGAAAGCGAAGGTTTCAATCCATGTGCACTTCTATACTGCACCTGTTTAATGTTCAAACATCGTACTTCTTGCACGTAATCAAGTAAGATGTCTATTTAATCGGCTAAAGAATTTTTACGGAAGCCTAACTATAGACCGCCTTAAGATGACGTAATTTCGAGTTTCGTTTGTAGCTGCCGTGACTCTTAAATTGTGACGACACACTGGTTAAGACATTCATTAACAGCAATGTTTTTGAAACAGGAATTGCAAACATTAAAAATTGCGAGGTACACAGGAAAGCCGGAGTAATGGCAGCTGACTAGAGTCACTATGCGTCCCGGCTTCGACAATCAACAAGGGCTAACTTTCTCTCCTTGCAACCACAACCAAACCACCTGTGTGGTCCAACATGCCTCGTATCCAAATATAGGTAACTATTTCCCTGTCGGTAAAGTTTCGATCCTTCAAGATGATCGATCACTTCCATCTACTGGCGAGGAAAATTGTATGTGGATACACAATTTTTTTCCACGTGTCTTCTCGAAGCAGCACCTAATTAAGGAGAGGGAAGGATTAGTTTTATGAATATTAATATAAAAGTTTTACTGTCTCCGGGCAAATCTATATATATTGAAGGTAAAGGTGAAGTTCAACCTAGAAAAGGCTGCGAAGGCCCATGGGGAGGACGAGGGGAGGGTGTAGAGGTCTAGCTCTACTCTTTCTTTAACCTCGGCGCTAGATGGGGGTGAGTTGTTAACGCAACGCCAAGGCCACTTTACGCAGGGGAATGAAATCGTACCCATTGTATAGGAGGCTAGGTGGGACCAGGGTCTTTATTTACGGGTACGGAAAATCTCGCCCTCACCGGGATTCGATTCCCGAACCATCCAGCCCCTTAGCAAGTCGCTACACCGACTAAACTATCCCGGCCCATCAGGCTTTTTCTATATGGGTGCGAAATGCTGGGCACGTTCGAGGGAGAAGTGTATGCGCTCCTCGAACCCAATGTACTGCAGCCATAAGATGAGGGACAGTATTGGGCAGTCACGAATTTCACGTTAATATCATAAACGATGGACAGTGGCAGAAGAGATGCAAAAGAGAATTACAAGAGCTATAGAATAAACGAAATAGAGTTAATGTAATAAAATCCAGTTGACTGAGGTGGGCGGGACATTTTGTGCGAATGGATGAAAACGAATTGCCTAGGAAGATATTGTGGACAAACCCTGGAGGTCAACGAGGACGTGGCCGACAGAAATCAAGATGGACTGATGGGGTAGAAGAAGACGCAAGGAAACTGGGTTGTAGAAATTGGCTGGCGGCTTCCCAGGATAGAGGTCATTGGCGACATTTGTTGAAGAGGCCAAGGCCCACATAGGGCTGTAGAGCTGATGATTATTATTATAAACGAAGCAGCGTGAGATGGGTTATTTATGTAGCACGTAGGAGAGCTGATAAATTTTAAAAATGCTCGAAAATAATAATTCATGTTGAGCTAATATCAACTGGATAGGAAGGCGTTTTCTGGGTTAATTAATTTTAATCAGGAAGACATTATATAGCACCGGAAACAGTAATTAAGTTCATGCATTAAGTGACTAAATATTCACGTGCTTCTGACACTAAGTGGCACGTGCCAGGAACCTTCTCCCGGAACGCATTCGACACTCCACGCTAAGGCACACTCAACACGGTTACCGAACGTACAGGCCAGCCACGACTGTGCAGTTTGAAAGTCGCTGTTGACTCAGACTAATTACTTGGTCTTTATAGCTTTGCATGGAGTCAAGTAACTGCTTATCAATTAGCCGGAGCTCTAGGCGATAGAATGTCTGCCTGTCCTTGCAATTAAAGCATACTCTCATAATAACTGCGCCATTAATTAGATTGAAAACCTTCTGGGATCTTAACCGTTGTTCGATATCGTCACGTGGCCGCTTTGATTAATCGAATCTCTACTTACATGACATTTATAAAAACCGACATTCATATAAAGGTGCCACCTATTTTTGTGGGAAGAGTATCACATAATACGTTCGGAGCTAGATGTCGAAATAATGTGTGGATATTTTCATCTATAAGTTATTTTTATACTGCGTTCTTTTTTTTCTTTTTTGTTTCTTTGCTTTGGCGCAACAGTCCCCAGTGGGCCAGGGCGTCCTCATTTACGAGGTTTCTAGATCACACACAATAAGCACCACAGTCGGTAGGACTCCTCTTCACGGGCGATCAGCCCATCGTAGCCACCTCCACCTGAAGACACACAAAACTAACAAAAGACAGACATCCATGCCCCCGGAGGGATTCGAAACCACAATATCAGCAGGCGAGCGACCGCAGACATATTGCCTTAGAACGCGCGGCCACTGGGACCGGCTTTACACTATGTGGGCAATACATTATTTACACCTTGTGAAACAATCATTGAACACAATTTTTATTTGCCTTTTTCTTTCTTTTTTTGCACGTTATTCCATGAAGGTGGAGATACTTGTCTTTTAAGAAATTTCTGAATGTATTCATATTTCCGTATTGCTTGTACAAGGAAACACGACTTAAAACTTTAAAGCCCAGTGGTAACTGTTTGTACCATCTTTTATAATATTAAAACCCTCTGCTTTTTGTCATACAGTTTTCTAAATGTGTATAAGGTAAAATTTTCCCCGTCCACGTCATGAAGTCGTAGAGTAGGAATAGCAGCACATCTCCACTCATTCTTAACCTTGTCATTAGGTGGAGGTGAGTGGTTGACTTCACGCCCCGGTTAATTTATCCCCATCGAAGGACCCCAGTACCCATAAAACAGAAGGCTGTGTGGGCCACAGAGGCGGGCTGGACGTTTGGAGGAGAGAAAAATCTCTTTCCCTAATGAGATACAAGGCCCGGACTGTCCAGTCCGCAGCCTAGTCATTACACTCATTATTTTCTTCAACAATGTCTACTGCGCAATCATTGTGATGGAAACTGGGTTTGTTGTTTATGTGTAAGTTACTGAAGTCGGGTATCCGGAGAACTAACCACATTTTGTTGCCATTAACGCGAAAGCAAAGACCCTTTAACCCTTTACCTGCTAACGTGGAGAATATGGTGAGCTCCGAATAATGCTAGCAAAGGACAGATGGGATTTAACTTGGCGTTTAAAAGGTTAATAGGCCCTTCCTGGCGCTAACTTTATTTTCGAGCGCCCTAAACCTAAATGACCTCAACCCTAGCAAGAGACGGGCAGTCAGACAATTTCGGCTCTTAAGAAACATTTTCTTTGGTAGACCTGCTCGCTGCCTTAAAGTATCATGCGTATTCTCTAAAGATGTAATACTCGTAGCAGCTATCAGGCAAAGAACTGAAGTGTGTAACAGAATTTTAGACTGCATTATTTCATCGAAAATAACAGGCTTCCGACCTTGGCGCTGAATTTACGTTCTTTAGTGACTTATAGCACAGAGAGAACAAGCAACCCTTCCTAACCAACGAGCACAAGCCCTATAAATCGCACCAGAAACAATAATTAAGATGACATGCATGCTTTTATAATAAGAGACTGATATTTTTGTGACTCTCAAGCTGATCTGTGAAAGAATACTATTTATCTTACTCCACAGGGCACTAAGACAACAAAGGTTAAGTTTTAACACAAACACAATACAAATTTATATGCTGACAGTACATAATAGCAAGTTCATTAGTGCCATATAAGACCAGTAATTTCCTTCGTAAGATTCAAAGCAGTGGGCCGAGATGGCTCTGTCGGTATAGCGACACACTACGTGCTGGATGGTCCGGGGATTAAATCCCGGTAGGTGTGAGATTATCTGCACCCGTCCAGAACGGACCTAGGCCCACCCAGCCTCCTATAAAATGGATATTGTGTCTCTTTCCCAGGAATACAGTGGCAGAGGCGTGAAGATGACCAGCCACCCCATTTAGTGCCTAAGTTAAAGAAAGAGTACAGCTATGCTTCTACAGGCTCTTGTGTCTTCGCGGCAGGTTATAGGGTGACATTTACCTTTACCTTTACCTTTACCTTTAAGGTTTAGAGAAGTAGTGGAGTTAAAAGGGAGAGAAGTACATGACTATGACTGGCAAGTCTTTCTTTCAAAATTGACATGCTGAACTATATGACCAAATAACTATCCAGCTAACTAAACAGGTAATTAGTTATATAACGAATTAAATAAACATATAGTAAAGCGCCATATTTCTTAACCTAATAGGTCCTCAGCTACTCAACAAACTTCCCGCGTTTAAAGGAACCTGACTGTTCATTACCGTGGTCACAGAAGCCAACCACTTTAACTTTCTGAGGCACGCAAGCTAAGTCCACACCCCCCTAAACTTCACGGTTCATATTCACTGGACTGTCCTGTAACGGACATCGCACTCACTAAACCAACGTCTGGCGAGTCAAGCCATCCACCGGTTACCTGTTCCGCCGGTCTCACGTGAAGCACCCGATTACCTTAGAAGCTCATGTACATATGCATACATTGTCTGCTTAAAATGAGAACCCTGTCTCCTTGTTCCCTTGACTTTAAAGATATTTTAAAATGTTCGTTATATAACATGCCATGAAGGCACAGTGGAGCAGTAGAAATAAAACTCTACTCTTTCTTTAACTTCTACGCTAGATGGGGATGAATGGGTAATGCTACGCTCTGACCATGAACCTATAGGAAGGATCCACATGGGAATGGTCGGGTTCCAGTGACGGTCTGGACGGTTGCGAAGAATATCGTCCCCAACGGGATTCGATCCCCGGACCGTCCAGCCCGTACCGGATCCCTATACCGACTGTCCCGGCCAACATAAAGAAATAATAGAGCTTAAATATTAGCAAAACTTAGGCTCTGTTCCAGATACTTCATTTTCGCAAAACCGAGATAGTATGTTTCTAATTGTGAAAGCTGCCAGAGAAAGCGCAGAGTAGCAATAACGAATGGCGCTGAATAACTTTCACCGGGTGGCAATATTTGCTGCCTCGCAAGTAAGGGCCATCCGCCGTATTGCTAGACTGTCAAAACAGCTTGCATGAAAGACTTTGCAAATGACGCAAAGTTTTCAAATGAACTCCAAATGAAGTGAAAAACACCACAGAAGAAACATAATCAAATGTAATTACGTAAAACGAACCGCGCAGGTAAATATACACTGAGACCAAAAGAACTGACTCACCCACAGCCACCACTTCGCCTGCGTTCAGCAGCAGATCCAAGACGGTGAAGGCTGTAGGCAAAACCGCAGGCACTTCACCGTTTCCTTCAGCTACCGAAGATAAACGACGCACTTTGCGGCATCCATCCTAATAATAAGAGAAAATTAACTGTAGAGATTGTCTACTGAGTCTTAAATAATACGTGTAGGGCTACCGTAAAAAAGGTAATAAAATATTTGTGTTTTGTTCTATTAATTAATCAATACCAGGTGACTTTAATAAAACAAATGTAATATTTATTTCATATTATTACTAAAGGCCGTCAGAGGTTCATTAAAGCTACAAAATTTATAAAAATAAAGTAAGGAATTTTAGTATGTAAATGTAGTGAATAAAAGGAATCAAATCCCTAAGTCCAAGAGTCAGTTTCCATTTATACAGGATATCATGGAGTTAGTCATGTGGCAACAGAATAGCTGTGTAATTCTAAAGCATATGTAATGAAACCTTTTCTCGTTAATTTCAGATCATTCTGTAAACACCGCATGCAGAGGCCATGAAAGCTAACTGCGCATTACAGTCCCTCCAGCAATTAAATCTTGATAAAAATCTGCTTACAACTTAAATATATATATATATATCTGGCAATGTTTCAAATAACAGACTATTAGTTTAAACATCTACAAAACAGCTTTACTATCACCTTTATCATCATTCCAAATTTAAAATACCTAACAACAATGCCTCATTAGTTGTCGCTACCAACTGAAGGCTAAAGAAACGTTTTGAATGAGTGTCATCTTGTTATTTCAGATACTACAAAAATCTTTCCTTAAATAAATAAGGGCGAAGGTAAAAAGCAAACCTGTCACTCTACACGTCATGAAAACGTAAGGAAAGCAGCAGTATGACTCCACTTATTTTTAATCTTGCCACTCTGTGGAGTTTGGTGGATGTCTTAACGATCCGGTTGCTTTACGTCAGGAAAAGACCCCACTCGACAACAAATAGGTGGAATTTGAGGCCTGTCTGGATGGTCTGGAGGACAAAATAATATATTTTCTCTGCCAGTATTCGTACTGTGAATCGTTGAACCCATAACCTGGTCCCTGTACTGACTACGCTACACCGACTCCTATTTCCATAAGGCAGTTTCCCAATTTCCAACTGTCTATAACCACAAATCTCTTTACGAACTACACGTTAGTTGCGCTAATGGCCGTCCTGTTTGCTTTGTAGAGCAAAGGTGATAAAGTCTTTTAACTTACTGATAATTTCATTAAAAATTAAGTATATTTGTTAATACAGTATTGCTATTCTATCATAAATTACAACAACTCACTTAAACGTTAAAACAAAATATTTATTCATAAATTCACACACAACAAATATCCTATCTAGGCTTATCATCCCTGGAAAGACTTTGTTTGTAGCATCTCTTATAGGAGTAAAACTGAAAGTATTGAGGAGAGTAACAGAAGTTAAATTGTGTTCCCTTTGTTTTAGAGTGTCCTCATATGTCCTTAGCTTCATTTATCCTGTGATTCCCTGAAGTAACGTGCTGATAATACCATTTAATATGAAAATCTGTGTTTGAGATCGATGAACCAGGAAGCTCTAGACGACTGCACGTAAAGTACATCTTTCCATACGCATACTTTTCAAATTGCCACCTCCCCCCGCATACATGTCAGTAGAAAACCAGATTCACTTACATAGCGTGTAAATTTATATCATCTACGTGGATAATTTATGAGGAAGAGTTCCAGTCGAACACACAAGCACAAATGTGTATCCAACCACCTTCAACACAGCAACGTCGGTTTATAGATCTTTCAATGTGTTCTGTAATCGGAAGACACGACGCTTGATTCCAGCACAAGACACAGAAATGTAATTTATATATATGTTTTTATCCATGGACACATAGTTTATCTGAACACAACTTGCAGCTCCTTCATACAAACGATTCAGTTATGCTGACATTCCTACAACAGGAAGTTTCGCGACATAATATAGCAGATGGTTACGATCTGTACTTATCACCAAACATTGTTCGGGTGATCAAATCCAGTACAATGAGAATGACGGGGCAAATAGTAGGTATAGGGGAGAGGAGAGGTGCATGAATGGTTTCGGTGTATAAACCTGAGGGAAAGAGGCCACATATAAGACCTGGGCGTAGATAGAAGGACAATATTAAAATGGTGGGATGAGGGCATAGACGGGATTGAAATTTTCTGGATAGGGACAGGTAGCCGGCTCTTGTGAATACGGTAATAAACATCCGGGTTGCATAAAAGGCGGGGAATTTCTTGACTAGCTTCTCAAGCAGGTCTCGTATCCATGGAGTTACTTAAAATAGCGGATGGAAAATTAACATTTTTTAAGAACTAAGAGTAAATGTCTAATAACATGCATTAAATCCTTATCTTTTTGTATTGCTTGGTAATAGCTTGTTGTAAAGTCGAAACATCTAGCCGTTTGTTAAAATTTTATTGTGTGTTCTATTGTTAATTTGTTATTCTCACATCATCACAAAGGCATAAGTAAGGTGAAGTTTACAAAATACAATTTAAAATATGCTCTGAATATAAAAATCCTGCCATACGGAGATGATGGAGAAGCGGACATAAAACTCGATAAACATTATCCCTTGCACTAGATTACGATATTATGTCATCTGTAAGCAATGGCTGCTACATTGGAAGGATACGTTTCCCCCCTCCATGTTTCGACAGCCCCAGTGGGCCTAGGCGTCCCCACTGTTGAGGTCCCTACAACACACTCAGATACACCGCAGTCGGTAGGATACGAGCGATCGGCCCGTCGCAGAGACCTCTATCCAACAACACACAACAATCACACGAGACAGAAAACCATGCCATCAGCGGGATTGGAACCCGTAATCCCAGAAAGACAGCGCCCGCAGACCCAACACTTAGACCGCACGGCCACTGGGATCGGCGGGTGAATAAATTGGCCCCAACATCCGTCTGTAGGTGACAAGAAAAGACGCAACTCCGACTTTGCAAAATCCCAGCCTTACGCTGAACTGAATCTTTCAATTTGGTCGTAACTAATCACCTTACTTAATGAATTAACAAAAGTCACGTTTAAAAAATACTCTTTCTTGCGGTGTGACAAGATTCTCTCTTGAAATTGGGGCCTGTCGTGGTTTCGTTGACCAACACAAATGTTTAACAGTAGCTGATAGCAAAAGACACTGTCAGACACTGTCAGACACTGCTACACTTTACGTTCTATTAACGGCATTTAGTGTATAGACCTCAACAGGAAATGCCAAAACATTGTAAAATAAAACTCGTTTATATTAAAAAAAAACATCACAATACATTTTACAGAATCTGTCGTAGCTGCGAATTTTTCGAGCTACTTCTGTCAGTTATAATATTTATTGTTATAGGTGCCGTTAAATGAAACGTTTAACTTTTTGCTTAAATCAGGTCACTCTGCTTGTCTGTTTCTTACTGCAAACATTTTCTGTAGTTTCCGCATGCCAATTACGGATATCGACTTAAATTAAACCTTTTCGATTTCTCTATTGTCAGTTCCTTCCACATAAATAAGAATATGAATTAAAAAACCCTTCCTCATAATCTAAAAGTTTTCTCCTTATGCAAAGTTGTTTCACATAATGTCTTGTATTACATCTGTACTGTAACCTTAGACAGTGCTAGTGTTTCCGTCACCAAAAGTAAAGTTCATGCAAAGGATCAGTACTGGAATGCTTAGGTTTCTTAGAATTATTTCTTGGTGCAGGTTGAAAGGAAACTCCTACTCATGTTCTCTATAGTGTGGTCCCTTGTTTTCATAAACAGTCTAAAAATTTACAAAGCTTATCGTACACTAAACGCAATAGCAGCAAAATCCGAAAATTACCCGCTTGAAGTTAATACTACGAATGAGCCCAAAAACATAACTACCTCCGACAGTAATGGCATCTGGAGGGGTGTGTTTTGACTAAGAAGTGTGCAGGCATTATCGGATATAGCTCCTATATTTTTGAGATCAGTCATAGTACTAACCTCAAACTGCAATTTATGAATTTTGCCAGTATTGCTTTCGGCGAGCGATATAGCCCGAGGTGTTATTTGTCGAGGTACACGGTGGTTAAGGTGCTGTACTACAAATCGGAAGGTCGCTGGCTCGATCCCAGATGGTGTCATTGGAATTTTTTCATTGACATAATCCTTTCGATCGCGCTATGGCCCTGGAGTCGACTCAGCCTCTAACAGAAATGAGTACCAGGAGCATTTCCTGGGGATAAAGCTGGCCGGTGCGTAAGGCTGACAAACTTACCACCATCCTGTGCCGTTGTTATGAAATCTGGGAACCTTAACTTCCTGGACCTCTCTGGGCCACTCCAGGCATTTAATGGGGCTGCTGTATACACGTAAAATGGCGCAAGGTGTCAAGTCATAAAACAGGATCCTCGTAACGAAAGGTGCAATAGGTGAAGTTTTAGTACTATATATACAATTAATATTCAGAAAACACATAAGGGAACACTCGTCTTT
>Ga0123352_10005123_pt1 | contig 19609 bp, 11 predicted proteins | sample TergutLab28metaG_FD_89700 | JGI IMG/M metagenome (GOLD analysis project Ga0123352, IMG submission 89700) | Labiotermes labralis P1 segment gut microbial communities from Petit-Saut dam, French Guiana - Lab288 P1 | ecosystem: Host-associated > Arthropoda: Insects > Digestive system > Gut ... | reverse complement strand
GGGGGGGTGAAATGTTGCTGACAAAGTGCTTGTCAGTAGACTTAAACCAGTTCTTTATGATATAAACTTTCTCTCCAAAATCCATTTTAATGTTATCATTTATAGTGAAATTTGGTCTTCCATTGCATAAGTTTGACATTTTCATGGTGGTAAAATTCATATTGTGGTTGCAGGAGTTATGACACCATGAAAAATGAATGCTGGGGCAGTTTTTGTCTCCAAAATGTTAATACCCTCTTATCACACTGCATGGTATCTTAACCCAGGGCACAAAAATACAAGTTTGTGTTAAATGTTGCATTCATATAAGAACAAAAGAGATCAAACTAATTTCTACAGTTTTTCAGAAAAGGGTTCACATTAAAATGCTGTAGGAAAGATCTGTCTCATTCATTCTGTTCTACACAAACATGTGTATATGCACATGTTTGTACATGCACCCACACACAAAAGAGAATCAAAAAGTGAAGTAAAGTGAAGTGGACTGAATAGACTTCTCAAATGTGTAAAATACAAATATGCATAAGTAAACACACAATGTTGTGCATTGACTTGACCAAACTGTAGAAGTGTGTTCTGTAGGCTGTTTAGGGCAAAATGTTGTATACACCACAGATTGATTTAACACCATTATTGAATTAAGTGAGCTGTAACTGTGATTGAGTATAAAATCTTCTACTGGGAGGTCACACCATCCATGTACAATTTTATGAATGTTTCCAACTGTGGCTGCAGATTCCTTTGTACATTCTGTTCATGGGTGAGATGTAGTTTACAAATGATGGTATTAACAGCAGTAGGAATTCTGACTGTTGGGTGCAGTGAAAGCTGCGTGACATAGTATAATGTAATTTTCAGCAGAGTCTCTGTTAAACATATAATGTCAAAATTTATGAAACTACCTCTTTGGATCACATTTTATTGAGGGATGTTTATTAGCTGCTTATTGCAGAAATTTTAAGCAAAATGAACTAGTTGCTGATTTGTGGAAGATGCTCCTTGCAACAAGGTGATGAATGTGGCTGCAGCATGTTGACAGTGAAGTAACAGAATGTGAATGAAAGTAGTCAAATAAGATGAACAAGAAGATGTTGATGGGTGTCATGGCCAGCTCAGTCACCTGACTTAAACTTCTTACATTTCTTACTCTGGCATTGTAGGAAATATACATTGTACCACAAAGGTAAGCAGCTAGTTGAGGGCATAACCAAAATGGCTGTTGGTATAGGAACACATTTACTGGGAACATGTTTGGAGTGATGCGTGGCACTATGCATATATGTATTCACAGGGTAGTGATTTTGAAAATTTGGTGAAGTTCTGAACATTTGACACTAATAAAGTTTGACTGAAATTTAATTCTGTATTCACAGTTACAATAAACTAACAATTAATAATGGTATCAAACTGGCTTATAACGGATAGGAATTTATTTCTCCAAATGACCTCTATAATTTGCTCGTAAAGTTTGGCCAACTTTTCCTGCAACAACATGGTACACACAGGCATGCATGTAGGAGTGTTTTTTTTAATACATAATTATTTATGAATAAAAATCTAACGTTGTTTCTGATTGACCATATATGTTAAGGTACATTGTAACATTTATATTTAGATCTAAAAACTGCACTTTTATGTACTCATGTTGGATACATGTGATGTAGTTTCATTTGTATTCTAATAATTTTATGTGTTGCATTTACAGTGTGTTTGTATCTGTATGTGGTTCAGATTGTTTGTGTTTATAAGTTAAATCAGTTGTCCCAGACCAATTCTGGGATTGAACTTGAAATTGGGCAGTGACTTCTTCCTTCCATACCCTTTTCAACTCTTTTTCATGCCAGTCGACACTGTATGGTTTGAGCTACTGACAGTTCATTAAATAAGATGTAAGTAAGATTTGTATTCTTCCTTATTTCAGATGGTCTTATTACTTGCTGTGGATGTGAGACCATGTGCTGTGCCCCTGGTGTTGACAATTTTTATCAACATAATGCTCCTAAGTTTGAGTGTTCTCTGGTGCTCATATAGTCAAAGCTCCAGCATTTTCTGCAACTACACCCTTATGACAACACCAGTTATACTTGGTGTGACTATTGTGGTTGCAGTGAATGTGTCTGTTATCCTGACAAGTAGCTTCCGAAGCATAAAATTTTTTCAGGTTAGTAGAGTGGAATCACTTTGACTCCCAATTTTTCAGTAACTTGTACATTTCTATGTTTTTTTTTTATTTTGAATTTTATGGAGAAACATCAGTTGTATGCTTACAGAAATTAGGCACATGGATCTATTAAGCTTACTGATGTTTCTGAATTCCAAATCTTATGTTTAATTGATGGTCACTGCTGTTCATGTGGCAACACAGGCATTTGTGAGTAGTAATTTAGATATTAAAGTGACTTTTAGTTTGCAAATTGAAGTGTTCTGGGACATTACAGTGTGTTGTCTGGTACATAGTTACCTGCATTTTAGAGAAGCATGCTGGCAGATGACTTCCGTCTTAATCAGCACCACCATGAGAAATGCAAGTATGACTTTTAATTTGTATGGGAAGGTAAACAGGTAGATAAACTTAATTGACATGCAAAAATCATTTTCTCATTTTTAATATTGGCACTTATTTTGGATTGATTATTGTATTATTTAATTATGCTTTTTCAACTGCTGGGGTTAATGCAGTATCAAATGATATAGGAACATCATTATCAGTGTTAAGTATGTCCATTCGAATGCTTGTTGAATATGTCTCTAGGGACGAATCTGTTGAGCCTTAAACCTCTGAAAGCCTTGTGAGAATGAAAATTGTTATGGCAATGACTATGCAGATTGCTGTCTTCTGAGATGTGATGCCTTGTAGTCTGGCAATTGATATAATTTTAGCAGAATGTGCTGCTCTTGTATTCACCTTTAACATTTGTACCTTTAAGATGGAGGCAGCATGTTTTGTTGACACTCTTGATATCTACTAGACCACATGGTGTTGCATACAAAGACAGTGGCTGTCAGTGGCACTTGCACCAACTTTGGATTTTGACATTTAATAATTATTAAATCAAACAATGAAATATCTACAAAGACAAAACTACTTTTCATACAGTTCCTACATTTTTAGTGTAAAGATTAAGTAAAGATTTTAAATAAATCACAACTATGTTAATACCTTGTCCAGCATTGATAATTAAAAAATTTGATAACCTTACACATAGGTAACATGCAGCACCTTGCAAAAAATGTTGTCTGTGCTCTTGGCAGCCATCACATGAAAATTTTAAATGTAGGGAATTTAACACTCATATGCTTATTAATTTGGAACGAATGAAACTGAATGTTAGGTTGGGGAACACTGAATGAAAGTGTCACTGTTATTGTTAATGAGACAGTAATGTCCCTCTCTCAAGGTTCTTCTCCAGTATTCCCCTGGGGGGGGGGGAGTAAAAAGCACAAAATACATTAATTGTGATAGCTAATAACCATGCTGAGACTTAGACTGGGTATCTCCCAAATACAAGTTACATGGTTACTGCTACCACTTGCTAGGTACACCCATTACAGGTTGTCATCCCCGATCTGATGATTGTAACAGTACATTTGACCACAAATCATTTTTCTGCAGCTTCTGAGATTGTACATTTGCACACAGATCCTTCGTCTAGATCCAGGCCAAGCTGTATGTGTGGTGGGAACATTGTTGCATGTTATCAGCCTTTCATCCAGCAGTTTCATAGAAGAGGAGCATCAAGTGTGGTACTTCTTCTGGCTCACATTTGCTATTGCCATTGTATATAAGCTTTGTTCCGTTGTATTATTGAAACAATCATTTCCTGTAAGCAAGAGGCACACATTACAAGAGACGGGTAAGCCTACTTGGCTTCTGTGGAATTGGCTCGGACTGTTGTTCCTCCATCGCATCCTCAGGAAGTGGAACCAGACAGGTGACAAGTGGTCATCACTGCCAGATGTGGGAGATTGGCTCATCCAGCAGGAACAGAGAACATATCTGTCAGTCGTGTTGCTGTTAGGTAATTAATAGTCTTAAGTGACTGATCAGAGTTGGTAAACACAAGTCTGTTATGGAATTTTATGAAATTATTATGAATATGTGAACACCAATATGTAGGCATATTTTGTAAAGGCAGTATATCTGTTAGTTTTTCCATGCCTGTATACTCCAGACTTCACTCTGAAAGAACCTGCTTTGACTGGAATACAGTGGTTTAGAGTTTCACTAAAATATGTAGTATCATGGTGTCATGGGAAGTGTATGTGATTTGACTCTGCTTAATAGGAACTTCAGCAATTCACCTTTTGCAAAGTGGTGATACCTGAACTACTTAACAAATTCCATAGAGCAGCCTATCCTGAGAAGCTGGTAATTCCTCAGACTAGTCAAGAAATTATCTGCTTTTTGTGGAACCTGAAGCATCATTACCTTTCCACAGTTCAATCCTCCAGCAGAGATCTAAGATGAGACCATAAACTGGAGATTTTGGAAATTAGTAAGTTACATCATTAACAAGGACAATGTATTTAGGGTTCATACTTGGTGTTAAGTTTTGATGTTATTTCTTTCACATTTTCCTTCAATGGGATGTTTTGCAAAGACTTCTGTGTAAACCACACCAACAGTGCTCTTTTGATATCGTCATACTTCCCTCTTCACTTCCCTGCACTTTGCATAAATTTCTCCAGCTTTACACAAAATTTCTGATTTCTTCAACATTATGGAGTTGGAAAGTGTAGTGCCTAGTTCTTTCACACTGACTACATGAGGTGACTGAGGATTTGAATCCTCAACATGAAAGATGTTAAGTTTTGTATTTTATTGAGGGACCTCCTGCTTGATTCCAGTTTTCTTATCACACATGCTGCACACTCTTATGGCACTTATCATTATGCACCATGAAATTTAAATCTCTTGAGCTGCCATTAAACTACAAACAATATAAAATGTTTGCCACTCTCATGCATGTCATTATCAAAATGCAATGACACTTGTGGCAGACATTTTGAACATGTGAGACAGGAAAGCAACAGAACAAAAGATCCGTTCACTTTATTTGTTGCTGTTTTAATTAATAAAGTGCATATGCATTTTTGGGATGCTATGTATTTGCAAACTACACTGAAATCACATTGAGTTCCAGAGCATAATGTTGACTACACAATCAAGTGTTGGTTTTGAAGGCCCCTGCTCCTGTGTTTGCACAATTCATGGTGTATGATTGTTGGAGTGTGGTTATGGGATAGCGGTTTTTAGTAGATGCATCACAGCATCATTTTCTTTACAATGTGTGTGTAAAGTTTGGCTTCAGAATGGATTTCACATTTGTTTGCTTATTTGAAGAACAAGCTGATGAAGATACAGTGTTATATTCTTAACATATTTACTCTGTAGCAAAACGCATGCCATTCAATGGAATGACAGAAGCAAGTTTTAATGTTTTTATTGTCAGACATCTGCTGATAATTAAAATAAATTTAGAGAATATTTTAGTTCCCCATAATTTTTACTATACCATATTTACTTTCATGGATAACTGGCACACAGCATGATGCATTTTTACAAAATCATTTAAATTTGCATCCAAAATCTCACTGAAGGATTTAAATTCCATTGACAAAAGTCAATGGTTTGTAGCAACTGCGCTTCATGCTACACCAAAGTTGACCAGTAGGCATGCGGAGAGGGACACGTATCAGTCACATTTATGCATGACATTACAATCATATGCACGGAATCATTTAATATGTATTATTGTACTTGTGGGCAGTCATGGAATAGCGCATTATGTTCCATTCATTCATGGATACATGCTTCCTGAAAAGCAGAGGGTGGTACACCATGGGACATGGTCTTGGCTTTGATGTCACTTTTCATGTGATATTTACCACTAAGTCCAAAAATGCCCATGACATCATGTTTATATGATTATATAAGAGTAATCTGCATTATTTCTAAATTTTAATTGTAATTTAGTTTTAAAATAGATCATAGTATAAGCATTTAAGTGATATGCCAACAGGCCTGTATTTTGCCTTAAAATATTTTTCCCTCACTTTTATCATACACGCTTCTTACAGCCACACTCATCTAAAATGACACAATTTATTCAGTCCCTTTCATGAAATTATAACCAAGTTATATGACTGTATATGCAGCTTATGGGTACAGTGATATACCAAACATATAGATGATTAATAATGTGGTCACATCTTAAGCAAGTTTAATTGTAATTTGTACTTCTTGCCAGGTATTATCAAAATAAAATGAAGAGGGATGAGCACATAGCATGAATGGGAGAAATGATACATGTGTTCAAAGTTTCAAAAACCTGAAATAAAAACTACTTAGAATACAAATACACAACTGGTAGGATAATATAAAAACTTGTCTTAGAGGGTGGTAAAATGTGGACTGGGTTCATTTGGCTCAGAACATGAAACAGTGGTGGGGTTTTGTGAACACAGCAAAGTACTAGAAAATTTTGGCAATTTCTTGAGTAGGCGAGCAACTGTTAACTTCTCAGGAATAACCCTGCTCTTTGGATTGAATTGGCACACCACATACACGTGGCATTTGGAGGAGAGCAGCCATTGTGAGTTCTTCTAAGAACTTTATATATATATATATATCTAATATATAATTGTTGTGGTTTATTTGAAGGACTTGTGGCAGTCTGTTGCTGCTGTCTGCACCTCTCCGCACATTATCCAGGAACTTTCAGATGGCTCATAGAAGCAGGATTATGCACAGCTGCTGCAGTGTGTGTGTACTGCTATCGTAGTGCCATAGGAAATGTTGAAGTGCCATTCACCTATCCTCCCAGCAGGTAACAGCCTTATATCTCTTACTTATGAATTGCTAGCTTCACTGAATTTACATGAGGTACACTGGTACAACAGTGCCTTTCAGCACTGTTGTACCAGTGGGGATGTTGTTTTGCCAACCTGAAGTGTTATCAGAGCCACCTTACTATCACAGCATATACTAATGTATTTCTCTGGTGTAACGTCCATATGAATTTCATATGCACAGGCCAGGATGGCATGTATCTCAGCCTGGAAAACTGTAGCATATTTTCCTAGACAGATAATGGGCCTTCTCCCTGAAGAAAGCCCATAGACTCTGGCCCCAGTTCCCCTCCACAACCTGGACCCATCTGTATACCAGACAAGCCTCTTAACTGAGGAGAAGTTTCAGGTCCCTTGGTCCACTCTTCTGTAGTCAACATAGTAACCCTATACCTGGGTTCAAAGTTAAATGCTGGCCTCATAACATTGACCCCCATATTAAATATGGGATCTGACTGCTGAAGCTGCATCAATACACTGCTGTGCCCTCAACTGGGGGTGACGGTAAGACCAACATCCTAGACTCCAGAGTCGATGTGCAGCTGCTCTTGCCTCACCCTGAACCACTAAATCAAGTGGAGGAAGGCAAGTGAGTGCCTCCATAGCACCCATAGGAGTAGTGCACATTGCCCTTCTTATCCCTCAGGAAGCAAGTCTTTGTATCCTGCTTAGCCTTTTCTTGGCACTAGCTATTTGACAGCTGGGTCACCAAAATAAAGATGGACATCTAAGAAGGAAACATCATTAAATGAAGTAATATGTGATGTAGTAATTAAATGCACTACAATTAAACTAAAACAATATAAAGTGAAGAGCAATCATTCTTTGCAGGGGTGTAAGTGAGGTCCGCATTTTCTGGAGTATCTTAACACTGATTCTAACAATGGGTCTTGGTGAATCACTGTATGAAAGGAAGATGAAGCATTACAGCCCATTATTCGCATTCAGATGTCTGCTGAGAACATCCACAACCTGCTGGCTACTGATGTGTGCTCTGCTGCATCGCCCGCACAATGTTATTCTGATTGCAGCACAAGTTTTCATGAGCCAGTGTGTTAGTAGAGTCTATGGTTGCCAAAGGAACCACACAAACAACATATGGGGGCTAGTTATTGGCCATGTTTGGATTGGCAATGTAGTCTATTTTTATCAGGTATGAAGAGATTCTGTTTACTGGTGTCATCTTAAAGCAGTAGAGACATTTATTTAAAAAGTTAAGTATCGATAAAGCTAAGTACATTAACATAGTAAAAGGGGGAGTTGACAGACAGAGGAAGGAGAAAAGAATAAGCAAAGGATGTACTTAGCTTGATGGACTGGGACTGGTGGTACTGGCTCTTTTCCAGTGTGTACTTGTGGCACAAACATGAGATTTATATTTAACTCAACATGCTATTATATTATTTCTTGCAGGGAAACTCCAACAGTTTGGCGACTATAGATATTGCATCTGGCTATGTGGGTCAGATTGGATACAACCCCTTTGTTGTTGGAACTCTACTTATCATCAACACATACTCTGCACCAGTTCTGTCCTATCTATTACTTCTGTCAGAAGTTACCTTCCAGTGTCAAGGAGAAGGCACTGATAGGTATAGATAATTATTCCCTACTGGAATTTAGGAACTGGAAAATTAATTACATGCCAAGCAACAAATCTCATTGCTGCCATATTAATTACATTAGGGTGCTTTGGTGAACTGTGGATCCAAATATGCTATTTGTTATTTATTTGTGGTCTAGTTTACAAGGCTATCAACTTGAACTGTATAAAATTGAATGGCAGGATGATTGATCAGTGATGAGTTAGAAAGGATTTGGGAAGAAGCAGTCCATCTGTAATTGAGGCCTGAAATTTGCTTGGAAAGACTGTGGAAAACCACGAAAAACCTACAATAGGATAGCCAGACAACCGGTCAAGATTTGAGCCAGGCATCTCTCAAACATAAGTGTCGAGCATGACTACTATACAAACATTCTCTGTATAATTTGCTGATGGGTTTGTGTAGACACTGTTAGAAACCCTCTCACTGATTAAATCTGTGACTTTAGAGATAATGCATACCATCTTGCAGCTTTCCAGGTTTTGTATGTAATAAATAAACTGTTTGCTGTAGTTGGATTAATATATAAAATATCTTCCATGAATAAAAAATGGTACAATTCTGGGACAAAATGAAAGTCAGTTAAAGTAGACCAGAGTGAAATTAATATTACCATCACAATAATAATCTGATAATACAAAACAGTTCATTATAATAATACCTGAAAATTCACAAACCAAGCCAACCAAGCACATTTCTTGTACTTTTCTGTTCCAGGTTCTGGGAGCAGTTTTATAATTTGCATCATTGCCTAGCTCTTCTGCGCTTACTTCCTGTTGCTGTGTATGTTGTGCTGGTAGCCATTCTTCGTTACCACCTGTTTGTGTGGACTGTTTTTTCTCCAAAACTACTGTATGAGGCCATGCACACTTTGGTGATTTCATTGCTGATGCTAGTTTCAAATGTCCTTGCTGCAGCTGTTGTAAAGACTTTCAAATGACCAAGGAGTTTGGAGGATGTCATCGTCATCATCATCATCATAATGTATGAAGAATTTGACTTTTGCAGGCCATTCATGTAAGAGTTCTAAGTGTCTTATGACTGCCCACAAGCTTTATACATTCTTTTGTAATAATAAATTGGACTATTTAAAAACCTTGATGTGAAGTGATACTACTACTCTGTAATTATAAATGAACTAAAACTTTTCTTCACATCATAACAAAAGAACAAGAAAGTTGATTCAAGCAGTAACACTCTAATTTGTATGTACTGGGTGCCTGATCTGAAGCTCAGCTGTGACAACAGGTGTCTGGACTGAGGCATTCATGGTTTTCATTCAGTTCATTCAGACAAATGTTGGAATAATACTTTAAAACTAGGCCATGACTGCTTCCTCACACATCCTTTCCAATTTGTCATTAATTTTCATCCTGTCATTTAACATTATATAATCTGCAGTACTGACAGTGCTGTTAAATAGAACCTTTAACTACTGTAAATAAACAGGTAACACAGTGATTGAATACAGTGGTACTCAAAATTTAATGACATGCAAACAGTGAAATACTGTGCCTGCAAAAATAAATGGAAGCCATTATTTTAATAAAGAGTAGAACACTTACAGTATAATAAAGAATGACAAAGATGACAAAGGTTAGGCTACTTTGTTGTCTTCCTTCATAAGTCAAACAACTGCACAAGCTGCAGCAGTAACAAATGTGTAGTCAGACCAATAACTCTACAATCACTGGTGGGGATTGATGTACTGCCTTTGGTTTTGCAGCTTTGTTAATGTCTCCTATTCTTCTCCAGTGAGGAAGAGCGAGTTGTTATTTGAGTAAGCTTAGATGCCAGATACTTTTTTTTTATTTTGTATTATGACCAAAAAATGCACAATTATCTCGCAAAATATCACACACCTACATGTTTCGACACTATCGTGTCATCCTCAGGGAGCTTGTAATCAATGCCTTGCCAAGTCACACAAATATTTTAAATGCAGCTATTGGTAATACAATTTATAATTAAGATGTTACATATAGGCTTAATGCAAGTTCTCATACTATAGTCATTGAAATCTCAGTATTATAAAATTATTAAAACATTGTCTTATTTACAATAAAATGGGCTGAAATCTTTCGTTGTTACTATTCTCATGAAGTCAGTATGTGTGGTGGCCATATATACAATCCTTATATTGATGCTACTGTAGTGCTAGCCTGGTATGTACACGAGTACAGTACTTATCAGATTTTAAAGCATTTCAAGTGGTTGTTTCATATAATAACATTGTACTGTGTTCTTCAAGAATGGATAGCAAGAACCCACAACATCTGATTTTACACACAATTTTAGAATGTATTATTCGTTCTTCAATAATATTGTACGTTGCTGGGTCAAGACACCACATAGTCTGATTATATAGGTACATAGAATCAGACTTAAACTTAAAAATTTGGAAGAACATACTGCATCCATCATTAGGGTAGGTGTGAGCCAAGTTATGAAAGTAGCTGGATACACAGAAGAAGGAAAAGAAATAGCTCAGAGAATACTGGAGTGTTATTTCAGGCTAATGCCATGACATAAATGAGATCTTTGTTCTTCTTGGATATTATGCAGTGTAGATTGATAGTGACTGACTTTTCAGGACAACCTATTAGTCTCATCTTCAAGGGTAAAGAGTTTAAGATGGGACCAATAAGTTGTCCCAAAGCATTGGTAAGTTATTACCAGTCTACACTGTGTAACATCCCAGAAGAGTGAAGATTTCAAAATTGGAGTGGTTGATCGCAGGCCAAAAAGGACAAGTTCCAGACAGGGCAATAGGAACTGGAAAGGACAACTATGCCAGATCAAAAGAAGACTAAGTTTCTTTATTGCCATGCCTGGTAGAAAGGGTACAAATGGTTACAAAACAGCCCTTTACAGGTGTTTCTTTATTCCCTCTTTATTTAAGGACTGATAAGGCCCACTGAAATTTCAAAAGAACTGTACTTATTTGCTTTAATCTTACTTGTACACTCTTCAGGAAGATTTTGAAATCAATGTGCCACTGAAGTTCTGGAAAGAGGGCCACATTTACACTAAGACACTGCACTTGAGAGAACACAGTGTAGAAAAATAAATTTACAGGACTGATGCTATCACACAGGTATGGTATCATGCACAGACCAATCTAGTTTCTGTTAATTCATCTTATAACCACTAGGGAGTGGTGAAAAAAAAATCTACTTCAATCCATCTGTAGCAGTCCTGTGCATATGTTGTATTTTTCTTTGTTTTCATGGAGTAGTGAGCAAATATGAAGTTTTGTTCTGGCTCACAAATACAGAAACACACAAAACCTTGAAACTGTTCATGGAAATAAAGACCTATCTTGTACGGGCCTTTGAATGGTTTAAAAGACTCAGACAGGAATATGAGGACTTCAAAGATGATCGAACATTGGAGGCCATAAAGTGCTCAAAATGCAGAAAGAGTTGCAAAAGTTCATTAACTGGTGGCCACAGACCATAAAATGTACCTAAAATTGATGGAGGTTCAACAGCATAATAACTAGGAGATAGTTTGTCAGCTTCTTCCTGAAGGTATGGGGAAGCCCCGTTGTAGATCTGTGTGCTGTTTGTTCCATGCATGAGCAAAAGAAGCACAGAGGCACAATTTGTGAAGACTTTATCTGCACCTGTCAGACCAATCCACACTATGTGATTTGTATCAGATATTTCAGTATGTTTCCAGAACAAAATATCAGAGCATTTAGTGGTACACAAAATCATCACCAGGGCCCAAAAGGTTTCACAGGCAGAAGTAAAGTAGCAAAACTATTTTAATCACTTTTCTTGATAAACACAAAGAACTTGAACTTGAAAGGATGTGGAGGGAAGAGGTCACACCATAATATCAAATGTCACAATTTACAAAAGCATAAACATGATCTTGTAATAAAAATATACTTAACTGCTAAGAAACAAAGTGCCTGATTAAAATGGTTTTCTGACAAAAAAAAAAAAAACTGGAGGCAAGCTGAAACACAATTAACTTAGAATTTCACATTATATTTGTATTTCATGAATCCAACAATACAAAACATCTTAACATGCAAAGTCTTCACATTTATTTACAGTATGTTTCAACCCAAATGCATTCTTCATTAAATCTTGAAGAGATATATGGGTCAAATTGGATTGACAATTACTTGAAAGTTCATTTTAAAAAGTTGCAGTGTGAAAATGAAGCTTGCATTCATTAATCTTGGTGTTACAATATTATGACTTGTTGTTATTGGCAGCTATGTAATGATATAAAACTACAAGAAGGAAGAGTGCCACTCCAAGAACATTAGCAAACACTGCCAGCTGCACGTCCGTAATCATTCTGTGGAAGAAAGTAGGAAAACATTACATAGTGAAGAATGACTGTGTCCATTTGACAGAAAGTATAAAAATTAACAAGATGAGAAATAGAAGATACCATGAGCTCACTCACTCAGAGTTGCAAATATTTCAAACTAACATCTAAGATGTGAATTATTTCAGACTTTAACCAGACAATTAACTGTCACAGAATGCACCTCATTTACTTGTAAGAAATGTGATGTTAGGCATGCACCCAGAATTTTTCATTTGGGGGGGGGGGGGGGGGGGGGGGGGGCTAAAACACATTGCTGTTTTTTTTTAAGGGGTAGGTAAAAAAAAAGAAAAAAAATTAAATAACAATATTTCTAAAAATTATAATAAAAAATATTAATTTTTTCAAATAATAAACCAAAAATAATCCCTCAAAAAAACCCCCTTTTTTTTTTTGAAAAAATGGGGTGGTAGCGGCGCGCCCAAAATTTTTTCTTTGGGGGGGGGGGGGGTGATGGAGAGGCTACATAACATTGATGTTTGATTTTAAGAGGTACGTTATAAAAATGCCATAAATATAACTAACAATTGTGCCTATATATTATATATATATGTATGTGTGTGTGTTTGATGATTCACCTAATTTAAGTCACAAGGTCTAATTTTTTTTAAGTTCATGTGAGATTTCATAAACATTTTATTTTACTTCTAAAAATTCCAGTGTACTAGTCATTGGTCAATTTCAGTGGCTGATTTCAGCTGAGGTGTAAATCACGTAAAACATTTTATACCATCATTGTTTACAGAATCCCTTTTTTTTAAAATTGTTTTGGGGGGTGGGGTCTGCAGTGCACACCCCTTGAGTGCACACCTGCATCATGCACCAGCAAATTACATGTATAAAATTCAGTTTCTAAATTGGAAGAATCATATTAATCAAATGATTCCTAAATATTATATGAAGCATGTTACCTAGGTCTACATTTGACATTAGCAACACATTGACACTCTGAAAACAATTTGCTTTACCTAATTTTACTATATAATTAAATATGTAATAATTAAGGGGGGGGGGAGATCATCATACAGTAACAAGATATTCACTGTATAAAAAAAATTTAATTGTCATGGTGCAAAATGTAGAAATTCAAGAAGAAACCTGTTTAAGGAGTTAGACATTTTATATCTTCCATGTCAATACATATTTTCATTAGTGACTTTCATGGTAAATAAGGAGAACTTGAAACAAACTCAACTTTACCATACATAGTATAAATAACATGAGTAAATTCCATTTTCATAGACCAAACGCCAAGCTTTCGTGTTTTAAGAAAAGTATGTACTGTACTAGCACAAAAATATTCAACAATTTAGCGCGAAGGCACAAGTCAAATTAATTAGTAAGCTCAATTTAAATCAGACTTAATGAGATGCTTAAATACACGCTCCTTTTACTAAGCTGATTAATTTATAAGGTTCAAAAATTACTTACAGTAAAATTATCTGCGGTATGTAAGGAATCCGGTATAAGGTCTGAAACTGTATGTGAAATAACTACAATATTTTTGTGTGTGTGTGTGTCGTATAGTTTGTATTTTTATGACTTATACCACATCCTACTGTCACGTTGACAAAATTTTCGTTCCATGGAATGCATGACGTATGTACGTATATGTGTGTGTGTGTGTGTGTATATATATATATATATATGTACGTAAAACCAAAACGTTTTTTGAAACATTTTTTTCCATAGTAGTAAGCATACTGCAGAATGTTACAATTTTAGAGGATGGAATATACGTTCTGAATTCACATCCCACGACATATTGATGTACACATATTTAATACCACAATAATATAAATACCACACGGTCCAACAAACATCAAATTCATAAAATTACGATTTTAATGGAACTTACATCATTTTTTAAATGACCGTTACCAAACACAACAAAAAATTCGTAAAGAAATACACTTCAAGAAAAAACGATTGTCCTAATTTTGTCACATTTACCTGACGATATACTTATGGGTGTCGAAAAGCGTGCGGGTTTTCGAAAAATATCGTAGCAATGACAGTCTTGAGTCTAACCTCTTAAAACACACAAAACGTGTTCATCTCTGTTATTAGTCAAGTTGCTGTTCCGGAAGTTGTTGTTGATAACAATGTGGCAGTGAATAATTTTGAGCGTCAATGGATCACATAGTAAATGACGGACCCTGCTGCTACTGGTGGCTGAATCAGAACTAACCGCACCGAAATTTATGAACATAGTTGCCATCTAGTAACAGATCTCTCTATATGCTAGTCGTAATCAATTACTTTAGTATTGTGACTTGGTTGGTCCTGGGGCAGTATATATCAGATGTCATATATTTTCACTCACAAATTGTGAAAATATTCACAGTTACACACAACATTTTACTTTACATATAAAGATTATATTTAATGTAAAGAGTATATTTACCCTGTTCTTAAACCCACATATATTAGAAGCAAACATTTAAATACTGGTTTTCAAGTGAATAAGTAGTTTGTGTACAGAAAATAATTTACCTGATGTTTTATCACCTCGTGTAAACACACAGAAAAATACTGCTATAAGAAAGTAAAGCAGTTTTTGGTTTTCATCAAACATAAAAATAAAATGAATAAATATTTTTGTGTTTGACGGAAATAAAAAACTGTTGGGACTACAGGAGCAGAGTGAGTGGATTTCAACACCAAACATGCATAAAACAAAGAAACAACATAGAATAGGTATTAATATACCAATGATAGTCAATGGAAGAATAATACACAGTGATGACAGGAATCCAACAGCAGTTAAGAAGAAAATGACACGTATTTGGCACTAATTGCAACAAGGAACATAAAGTGAAAATTGTAGGTGATAGTCATCTCAGAGGAATTGTCGCAGTATTTAAATACAAAATTTGAAGTCTGCAGCTGGATCAAACTTTGTGCCAATACAGAAGAATTAGTAGGCACACTGGAAAAGGATTTTAAGGGTTTAGGGAAAAGGATGTGATTGTGATAAATGGAGGGACAAATGATATTGGCTCACAGATAAATCAAATAAATAGGGGTTTAGTAAAGATGACACAATTCATGCAGAAATATAATAATACTAATACAATAGTAGTAAATATCCCTCATAGATATGATATGGACAGGAACTCAGTGACTAATTTAGAAATTCAAGCTGAACAGAAATCCAAACAAGATGGCTAAAGTATTCAGTCATGTTGCAATAGTAGAAATTGACTTACACAGGAAATATTTTACTCAACATGGCATGCACCTCAACAAAAGTGGTAAAGAATGACTATCAAAACTGCTTGCCACCCAGATCTGTAGGCTAGTAAAAAGTAATAACAGGGATGTACCTGCAATTGCTTTATATTTGAAAGACGAGTCAACAGATATACAGAACACAGTAAATGTACATACAAATCAAAGATATCCCCAGTTCAGAATAACAATGGTCAAGCAGATGAAACACACTATGAGACTGTTATGTGTAGAACATCAAACAGACAGAAGAGGGTACCAATTACAAGAAACAATGATTTTTTATGGCAACAGTAACTTTTAAACTTAAAGCAATCGAAAGAAGGCAGTCCCAATCAAATCAAAGAATCCAATTTAAAAGTAAATCTAAATACTAAGAATAATGATGTAAAAAGTAAACAGTCATGCCATACAAGTGACAAAAAATCCTTGAATATTTATCACCAGAACATTAAATGATTAAGAGGGAAAACAGATGAATTAATAGGTCACCTACACCCAGTCTTCCTGCATATATTGTGCTGTATGGAACACCATATGAATCGGGAAGAACTGCAGCAGACTTTTATTGATGATTACACTCTGGGTGCCTCCTTTTGTAGAACACCCTATGCTAAAGGAGGTGTGTGCAGCTACATGCATAAAAGTTTGAATTTTGAAAATATAGACTTAGAAACATATTGTATAGAGAAAGACTTTGAAGTCTGTGCTTTAAAACTTAATCTAAATTTTATTCAAGCCTGTATAATAACAATATATAGAGCGCCAACTGGAAATTTTAACTTATTCGTAAATGAATTAGATATGTTACTCAGAAAATTATATATCCCAGCACTAGCATACATTATCTGTGGTGATATAAACATAGATTTCCTCACAAACAATTAAAAAACAATTAGAAGCACTGTCACTAACTTACAATCTAACAAGTACAGTGAATTTCACAACCAGATGTCAAAAAAATTCAGCTACAGCTATTGATAATATTTTCATTGATATTGATAGAAAAAATAATTACTCTATATGTCCAATAATTAATGGATTATCTGATCATGACGCTCAGTTAATAACATTAAACACAATAAGCCTGAAACCACCCACTAAACAAATTGTGGAAATTAGAATATTTTATAAAAATTCAATAAATGACTTTTTAAATAAATTAAATTATGAAACATGGGACATTACTTTTTTAAGTGAAAATGTAAATATAATGTGTAATGCCTTTCTAAATACCTACCTGAAGATCTTTTATTCCAGCTTTCCATTACAAAAAATACAAACTGATACTAAAGAAATGACTGGATCACGTCAGGGATAAGGACCTCTTGCAAACATAAATGAGAGCTTTACATAGCATGTAGAAATAACTCAGAATTAAGAAATTATTATAAAAAATACTGTAAAATTTTATCTACTTTTATTAAAGAAGCTAAAAGACTTAAGTATGATAATAAAATTAAAAAATCCAACATACAAATTAAAACTATATGGGATATAGTAAAAATGGTAACTGGCAAAATAAACACAAAAAAAAAAGATAATATAGGTAGATTGAAATTTGAAGGTAAATTAGTAAATGATCACAAAGAAATTGCAGGTATTTTCAAAAAACATTTTATATCAGTAGCTGAAAACATTGTCACAAAAAACAACCATAATGACTCTAGTATTAACAATATGGACAACACTACACTCATTCACTATTTGTTACAATCTTTTAAATTTAAGCTGTTATCAACTAGGAAAATTAAGACTATAATTAAATCCCTCAAAATAAAAAATTACCATGGTTATGCTGAATTATCTACCAAACTACTAAAAATTAGATCCCCCTTTATCGTCTCTCCTTTAACCCACATATGTAGCAAATCATTATCATCAGGAATTTTTCCAGACAGTTTAAAATATTCGGAAATAAAACCTTTATTTAAGAAAGGAGATAAAAAAAAGATTTCTAATTATAGATCTATATCAATCATAACTTCATTCTCTAAGGTACTGGAAAAAGCTGTGCATATTCAACTATATGAACAGAGAAGTAAAAATAATATTTTACCAAACGAACCATTTGGCTTTAGAAATAAATCAGCAACAAACAATGCCATGTGTAAACTAATCAATGAAATTCTAACAGCCTTAAATAATAAGCTCATGGTAGGAGGCATTTTTTATGACTTGGAAAAGACCTTTGAATGTACCAACCACAAAATTCTATTATCCAAATTGGAATTTTGTGGTTTAAAAGGAAAAGCAAAGTTATGGTTTGAATCATACTTCAGTAACAGATATCAAAGGGTTTTAATCACAAACAATGTCCTCAATCGAAATTACTTTTCTACACAAGAAGAAATAAAACTTGGAGTTCCACAGGGATCAATTTTGGACCCATTGTTGTTCCTTTTCTATGTTAACGACTTACTCAAAGCTATAAATGACAAATCTATACCAATATTGTTTGCTGATGATACTAGTTTGTTATTCACAAGTCCAAACAAAAATGATTTTCAACTTAATATAACTACTGGTTTTAATTTGATAAATTAATGGCTAAACACAAACTTACTCTCCATAAATTTTAACAAAACTCACTACATACAGTTTATAAAAAAATAAGCCCAAATTTCATATTAAAATTAAGTACTATAATAAACAAATCTCAACAATATCCAGCATCAAATTTCTTGGAAACTTTTAATGATACAATAAACTGAAAATACCATATTGAATATATTCTTCCAAAATTAAGTATGGTCTGTTATGCAATGAGAATTATTAAACCATACATGTATCTTGAAACCCTGAAAATACTGTACTACTCTAATTTTAATTCAATTATAAATTATGGTCTACCATTTTGGGGTACCTCACCCAAAATTAAAAAATATTTAGGATGCAAAAAAGGATAGTTGGAATTATGATGGGCTGTAGGAAGGAGGTCTCATGTAGAAATTTGTTTAGGAAATTGAAAATATTACCTTCGATGTCTCAATACATACTTTCCCTTATGATGTTTATTATAAAAAACAAAAAACCAATTTACAGAAAACTCAGAGATTCATAACATTAAGACTAGACAGCGTACAAACCTTCATCAACCTACATTGAACTTGACAGGATATCAATAGGGAACCTACTACTCAGAAGTAAAGGTCTACAATAATCTCCCTTCACACATTGAACAGTTGTCAGATGACCCTAAGAATTTTGAATTACAATTAAAAAAGTTTTTGTACCTACACTCCTTCTATTCTTTAGAGGAGTATTTCCTATATTAAATAAACTCCTAAGCTGGTAATTACCAACATTTGGAAGAGACAAACTATAATCGGATACATCACCAAGTATTTTTTGTGTTTTGTAAACACCATGTCCATAGCATTATATTGTATTCTATCAAATGTTTTGTTTTGGACTCCAATTATACATCATTTTATTCATTTCACTAAAGCACTGTGATGTGTTCCACTAAAGCACTGTGATGTGTTCCACTAAAGCACTGTGATGTGTTCCACTAAAGCACTGTGATGTGTTCCACTAAAGCACTGTGATGTGTTCCACTAAAG
>Ga0123352_10005121_pt1 | contig 19612 bp, 16 predicted proteins | sample TergutLab28metaG_FD_89700 | JGI IMG/M metagenome (GOLD analysis project Ga0123352, IMG submission 89700) | Labiotermes labralis P1 segment gut microbial communities from Petit-Saut dam, French Guiana - Lab288 P1 | ecosystem: Host-associated > Arthropoda: Insects > Digestive system > Gut ... | reverse complement strand
TTGAAATGTGATGGCACACGCGCAGGAACCAGATTTCGTCTTTCGGCGAAAAGGACGAGTCCATTTAAATCGGCGGGGGCGTCAGTTTAGCCGACTACTTGCAGTCGAGGTGTGCACATCAGCGGTAGTAATGCTGGATACACCATGTTCCGAGGTAGTGTGAAGGGTACTGGCTACCCACTCCATTCGCCACTTTCTTTTTCACTTCCCTTCCCGTGCGTCACCGTGTGCCATCACATTTCATCTGGACTGTACACGAGATGGCTTATCTTCATTCACGGTGCGGACGAAAGGCGTCGTAGAGTCAACACCACACAAACATCCCACACACAGAGCAACATGCATTGAAATAAATCATTAAAATTAAAACGACACAGCCTGCGGTTTGTTTGGTATGCTTTGCTTGGTCCGACTTCTCCTCATTGACAGGAAGTTTTCATTAGACATCTTATGAGTTGTTGATCTCTGCCTGCCTTGGAGATACACTGCTCTCATTTTGTCTCGTGTAATATATGTGTATGACTCATCGGCACTGTTTCTGCTCGTTAAGTCTTAAGCCTCGCCCTTGGCTCTGGTGAGTGTTATCATATTTTCTTAGTCCCCAGTTCTTCAGCAATTAACCCATTCGCATCCTGCCTTCTGGGGTTGACCCCCTCAACCCCAGATATTTGTTCGCCAGTGGACAAGACTTCAATTACGTTACTATGGCCCTAATTAAATAACTTCGACTTTCGTGAAACATTTGCAGTGACGTTCTACTGTTTTTGCACCCAGGAGCTCGTAGAAACAGAATCAAGCAATCAAAAGGGTGGGAATGGGTGGATGTAAACATCTTTATTCTACGGATCGCCAGTTTAGATGCTGAAATGTTGGGTGTACTGCCAAAAATGCAAACGGTACGTTTTATTACGCGAGATACGTGGACTTCACGGCAGGTCCTCCGTCTTTCTACGTGCCCAGGAAATGACACGTAGTAATTAACTAAACAAAGCATTCTGATTTGTAGGAAGAGTCTAGTTGGGAAACCGAGGTGTATAAGACAATTCATATTAAAGTGGATACGAAATAAGTAGGGTGAGAGAGTATGGACAGGCTTGATTTGGTTTGGAATAAATCCAATCGCGAACATTTGTGAACACGTTAATAACTGAAGAATAAAAAAACCAACTAGATGTCACTTGTTATTTTATTGTACTTCTTATAGGCTCAACATGTTTCGGGCATTACTATGCTCATCATCAGAAGCTCGATACTATGATGTTGGTTACCACATTGGTCGTTTCGTTCTTGGTTTGCTGTATGTTGGAGGTTAGCTGCAGTTAGGTTGGAGTGGTGTCCGGGTTGCAGGCTCAAGCACGACTTTCAGTATTCCAAATTAAAAGCTTGATATATTTATTTCTAAAATTCAGTATTTTTTTTATGTTTTCTGACAGCCGAGTCGGATAGTAGGCTTCAAGCCAGACATTCATTGACACATTAATCCTCTCCGTGGTTGAGCTGTGTGGAAAACTCAATGGCATTAACTGTTGAACGAATGTACGCTCATTTGTTTTTGTTTTGTTTAGAAACAGGGATGTCTACTGATTACACGTTTCTCAGTGCAGGGCCAGAGTAAGGGAAGCAGTGGGGGGGGGGCAGCTTCCAGGGGCGCCAATATATAAAGGGCGCCAAGACTTCCCTAGGAAATCGAAAATGTGGTGATAGTAAATACAGTTTCCCATGTGCGAAGGAATTTCTCCAAAAATTATCTTTAGGTGGAGCGTGTTCTCACAGAAAGTTTCGCCAGCCATGTTCTAAATCGAATAATTTCGAAGAATATCGGTTTTAAGGGGACCCAAATTATTAGCCTGCTCATTGTGCCAAATCATTCACTTGCCTGGGGCGCCAAATTTTTTACGTTCTACCCTCCTTCCTTGTCGCTAGCGGTCCAAATCGTGCTCCGAATTATTACTATGTTATGTTTTAAGCGTTGTGGGCTGGGCAGCTCAGTCGGTATAGCGACTGACTATGGGCTGGACGGTCTGGGATCGAATCCCGGTTGGGACGAGATTTTACGCCAGTCCAGACCGGTCCTGGGGCCCAACCAGCCTCCTGTACAATGGGTACCGAGTCTTTCCCGGTGGTAGAGGCGGCCGGGTCGTGGGGCTGACCCCCACCCGCATCTAGTGCTGAGGTCCTAGAAGGAGTACAGCTATACCTCTACTCACCCTAAGGGCATTCGTGGCCTATAAAAAGGGTGAAACCTACATATATTTTAAGCGTTCGCACACCGTACTTGTTTTGGGAGTCAAAACTCCGATAAATTACATTTGAATGTATTTTACATTAATGTTGAAACATAGGCCTACAACATTTTCTGGGACAGTAAGTTTGTCTTTGTCCTTCAGAATTTATCTTGAACTTCTAAGCCTTATGGAAGAAATTATAGGTTATCGTGACAGGTATAGTTTTCTGAAATGTGACACACTGCGTTTTGTTAGAGTAGCTCCTTAAAAATGGTCGTAGGTCTGTAAAAAACTTGAGTGGGATCGTATCTTTGAAGACAACAATCTGTGGTTTTATTTTATTTCTTTTTCGACTAACTTTGCGGTATTTTTGCAGAGACTAATTTTTGTTTTACGAAAATAGTAAGAATGCCTAATGTTATCGTTGCGCCGTGCATTCTGTACTTTATTTAATCACACACACCAACACGTGCATATATATATATATAATTTAAGAAGTCTAAAATTTACAATAAAACATTTAAAAAGCTCCTACATGTTTCTATCATTGTTCGTTGCTAAAGTTATAATTTAAAACATTAAGTGAATTCACTAAGAGTTTTAAATTATGACTTTAGCAACGAACAATATATTCTCGCTGAGGATGATCGTGTGATCGAAACATGTAGGAGCGTTTTAAATGTTTTAAGGTAAATTTTAGACTTCTTAAGTAATATATGTGCATGTGTTTGTGGTAAAGATAAAGTGATCGCGTTACAGGCCCAGAAGGTAGGTAGAGGTATAGCTCTACTCTTCCATGACCGCGGCGCTAGAAGGGGGTGAGTGGTCAGCAGCACGCCCCGGCCGCACTTTACCCCCGGGAAAGACCCGGTTCCCATTGTACAGGAGGCTGGGTGGGACCCAGGGCCGGTCTGGAAGGGCGGAAAATCTTGTCCCCAAGGGGATTCGATCCCGGACCGTCCAGCCAGTAGTCAGTCGCTATACCGACTGAGCTACTCGGCCCACCATGTATTGTTGTGTGTAATTAATTTAAGTAAGAATGCCTTTTCAGAGGTAATTGTCTGCAGATTAGGCACAGACATGCACGTGTGACAAAACGAACCGTTCACATACACAGCCTACAGCGCAGTAACAAATCTGCATGATGAATTCAAGACGTGTGGTCTTGCGTTACGTGTTTTGCAAATGAATTCGTTTTTATGAAACGCAGTTTCTTATTTCGCCTAGAATTGTCTTTCAGCATAACAGTGGGTGCTAATGGTCACGGATTAACATATTCATGTACACGCTGAACTGAGATTCTGATTCATAATGTAACAATGTCTATGAACCGAACGTTCAACTGGGAGGTTGGGATAGATTATGGATAAAGAATTCTTGGACAACCAAGATTAATATCCGTAGCAAATATGTCAGTTGTGAGATGAATGAACACCGATTTGCATGCTAAACGTTGATTATGTATCTGATCAGAGCTGGTTAAATGCTACAACGACATATAGGATTTAGAGTGTAAGAGTCAAAAACAGTAATTGATTAGAACTACTACTGTGTAAACTCCATAAGCGTGATTTGTTTCCGTTTTACTTTACGGATAGGAAAAATAAAGTAGTAAAATATTTTGTATATTGTTCTTGTTGACTATCAGAAAATTATGCTTTAAATTATATGGTGTTTTTACTTGCGTTTTGGTCGTTAGAATTTGCGCTTATGTGGCACTACACACAAATCGTAGGAATCAAAAACATCAAATATATTCCGAAGATTACTCTTACATGTACAGAGTGCAATTGGATTGTAACTACACCACAGAAAGGGCTGAAATATCTAATAAGTGAGTTAGAACATTTCTTCTCTCTACGTCCACTTGCCTACTAGAAAATAAGTCACACACCGGACAGTATAACGATTGATTCTCTGCTGTGCATGAAATTTTGCATGAACAAATTTTAGAAAAATGAGAATATTCTATTTGATCTACATGTAAAACAGAGATCACATTAAACATTTACAGACCAAAATCAAATTCATTTTTAAGAGTTCTAAAAAAATTAATTAATTAATTCCTTCTTTCAGTGGCCTGTCTTAGGACAGGTCGAAAGCCTCGTCCAAAGCGAGTTCTCCACAAAGTTTGATCTATTGCTTCCACTCCTAATTTCCTGTGCCCTCTATTTTCCTTAATGTTATCCAGTAGCTGCTTACTTCTTCTCTCACATCTTCCCTTCATTTCCCTCTATCTTTTCTTCAATAACTTGTTTTAGAAGGCCATTCCTACGCAAGATTTGGCCAAATCAGTTAACCTTCCTTCCTTTCATTTTATGTAGGATATTTCTCTCTTCTTGACTCTACGTAATACTTCTACATGTTACACACGATCGGTCAAAATGATCTTCTCCATCATTCTACAATAACACATATCATAACCTTCCAGGTATTTCTGATCTGCTTTCCGAAGTGTCCAAGTTTCAGCATCAAACAAAACTATGATCCAAATGTAGAGCTCTTCTAGTTCCTTTCTTGTATGTTGAAGTCCAGTTTGCTGGGGATAAGAGTCTTCTTTTTTGGTGGATTTGATCTCACGCGTACATTTTGATTTTTTGTTACCATGCTACCCAAATACCTGTAATATACCACATTCTCCGGCTGTTTTTGATCTTTCATAATCGGTATATGGAGTGGCTGCATTGGGATTCTCATCACTTTAGTTTTTCCCACATTCATTTCCATTCCAAAACATCTTACAATTTCAATAGTCTATCATGCCCTGTATCACCGTGACGTCACCTGCGTATTCCACATTGAAAACTATTTGTCCTACCATTTTGAAGCCTCCAAATCTTTCAAGAAATACCCTGCCAAAGTTTGCCCACAGACAACATCCTTGTCTAACTCATCTTTCAGGCCTCACACTTCTTGTCTTACCTTGGTCCAGTCTTGCTTTAACATTATGATCCATGCAAAATTTGCTGATCGATCTTCTTTCGCGCCACTCCATACCACTTCTCGTTTGAGATCTGAATTAATTTAGTCCAGTTTACACGGTTTAACGCCTGCTGCCATTCTATGAAGCCAGCACACAATTCTTAATCTATATCCAAAGTTCGTTCTGATTTTATTTTCAGTATCCCAGTCGCTGTATCTATGTAACTTTAATACTGTCTTTTCCGTATGTGCGATGATGCTGACTGTGCGATGACTGTTGCTTTTTGCAACTTTTTTATTCGTCTGTAAGGCAATGATTGTAACTTCAGTGAAATCCTTGGGCCACTCTCCATTTTCATGTACGTTGTTGATCAGTTTTGTCATTATTCTGAGACCGTCATCTCCCAATATTTTAGGAACATCCCCAGGTACATCACCATCACCTGTAGCCTTTTTTGCCCTTCATCTCCTTGACAGCTTTTCAAATTCAGTTGCAAATTGGCAATTGGCAATTGATATGGCTAGGGCGATTACTCCTTCTAGTTTATTTGGGATTGACCGTAGAATTGCATATGCGAATAGAAAGTATCATTCTGGTTGAATCTGTACTGGCTTTACTAAGGGATTTGCTGGGGTGAAATTGTCTGGGTCTCTCAGGATGTATGGTTCTTTTAGAGTTAGAAATGTTAAAGCTATAATGGTAATTGCGAATCCCAAGATGTCCTTTACCGTGAAGTAGGGGTGGAATGGGATTTTGTCTGTATTTTTATTTAGTCCTAGTGGATTATTTGATCCTGTTTAGTGCAGGAATAGTAGGTGGATTAATACTATTGCTGCAATTACAAATGGTATTAGGAAATGTAATGCGTAGAATCGTGTGAGTGTGGCATTGTCTACCGCGAATCCCCCCCATACTCATTGAACTACTTCCTTCCCTACGTAAGGGATTGCAGACAGAAGATTTGTAATTACGGTTGCACCTCAGAATGATATTTGTCCTCATGGTAGTACCTATCCTATGAATGCTGTTGCTATGGTTAGGAATAAGATTACTACCCCTACTGATCATGTGTGCATAAAGTTATACGATCCGTAGTACAAGTTTCGTCCGATGTGTAAGTAGATGCAAACGAAGAATAGTGAAGCTCCGTTTGCATGGAGTGTTCGTAGTAGTTATCCGTAGTTTACGTCTCGACAAATATGTCTTACTCTGTCGAATGCTGTATTGATGTTTGGGCGGTAGTGTATGGCTTGGAATAATCCGGTTACAATTTGTGCTACTAGGCAGATTCCTAGGAGTGACCCGAAGTTTCATCAACCTCTGATTGTTGATGGTGTTGGTAAATCTACTAAGGCGTCGTTTGCAATTGTAAATAAGGGATGTTTGTTTCGTGTGTGTTTATTCATTATTTTGTGTGTCGTAGTGGCCCCTTAGATACATTGATGATGTTTACTACCACAATTAAAGTTAGTACTATGTATAGTACTAATATTGTTGTTATAATTCCTATTATTTGGTTGTATATAAGATTTGTTGTAGTTATAATTTAGTTTTCTATTATGGTTTCGTGTATATTTATTTCTTTGTTGTTGGTTACTGTTGGTATAATATATAGTAGGATAGGCAGTAGTGGTAGTGTGATTGTTAATATTGTGTTTGATGGTGAGAATATTTCATTTGAGGCTAGAATTGTTTTGTATATAAATAGTACTAGCATACCTCCAAATATGTTTATGAATAGGATATATGAAAACCAGAATCTTCTATATATTGTTCCTCTAATAAGACATATTATTGTTGTTTGTATTAATAGTATTATTCCTATGGCTAGGGGGTGTTTTATTTGTGTGAATATTAATCTTGTTACAGTTCTTATTGATATAAGTAATTTTATTATATCAGTGGGTATTTTATTTAAAATGTTAGTTTTGGGGATTAATGAAATGGTGTCTTGCCTTTCCTCTGAAGTTTTAAAAGTTTAATCCTTATTTTTGATTTACAAGACCAATATTTTCTTAAATTATTAAAACTTAGTTTAATGCCAATTTGATTATATTTTTTGTTATCTATTTTTGTGGTATTTGGGCTTTCTCTTCTAGTCGAAAACATTTATTGATTACTCTGTTGAGATTGGAGTTTGTTGTATTAGTTCTATATTTTTATATCTATTTTTATTTGTGTAGATTTAATTATAGCTTGTTTTTTTGTTGTTAATTTTTTGTTTTTTTCTGTTTATGAAGGCTCGTTGGGTCTATCTATTTTGGTTTCCATAATTCGTAGTCATGGTAATGATTATTTTCAATCTTATAGTGTTCTTCAATGTTAAGGTTTCTATGTTTTCTTATCTTTTTTAGCCCTTTATGTCTTTTTTCTTGGTCTTGGTGGTTAATTTGTTCGCTACTGTTTTTTATCTCTTTTGTTTATCTTTTCTTTCCTTATTTATTTATTTTTTTTTTTCTTAAGTGGCCTGGTTTATATTTTTGGGTGTGATTTTATTTCTTATGGTCTTATTATTCTTAGTTTGTGAATTTGTGTTCTTATAATTCTGGCTAGAGAATCTGTTTTCCGTTTTGGTTATTTTTCTGGTTTCTTTGTTTTTGTTGTTATTTTTCTTACAATTATGTTATATGCCTTATCTGCATCTACTTCTTCTTCAGTTTCGACTTCTAGTTTTTCTTGTCGATTAGCTGGATCTTACAGATGTGTAATATTATTTTCCCAAATCTTCATTGTTTTATCTGATCTGCTATTATATTCCCTCAATATTCTTGGATGTAATTGTTTTGAATCCCATGATATTTTCCCAGCTTATTTCTTTCGCTTCATGTCCGTTAAAAGCATAACCTCCTGTTCTTTGCAATCCCATGATCTCGTCTTATATGCTGTCCAGTATTCCTTCTTGGCCTTGTCTCTGCCCGTTTTTCAATTCCTTCCTCAGCCCTCTGTAGTTCTTCTCTCTTCTTCGTCGTTGACCTTCTCCCACTGCCTTCGTTCATTCATTTTACTGATCCTTTCTTAGGTCATCTATGGCTGCCCTGATTTCCTGTCGACTTTCACAACTAAATTATTCGTATTACCTAACGCACACTTCTTTAAGTTTTTCCACTGCACTTCCATTTTTCCACTTTCCCATTCGGTTGCAGCAAGTTTTTATTTTAAAGTATCTTGCATTTTCTCTCGTTAAGCGTAATTTCTCCACATCCTATCTTCGTTCCCCTTTTGGAAACTTTTTTTTTCTTTCAGTCTGCTTCAGATCTTTACAACCAGTAAGTTTTTCTCAGATATTAAAGTCACGTTGATAATGCTGTTCAGTGAAAAGTACCTCCAAAGTATCATAGCAGTAATTTATTTACGGTAATATCGACAAACAATGGAAGCAACGAATATCCACTCTTCGTGCATTTAGACTTTACTCTTAAAATTCATATTCATATTAACCTTTTGACGCCTAATGTCAACTATAGTGGTCGTACCGCACAGCTAACCTCTAAAGTTGCACTTTATATATTTTTTTCAACAAATATAGGTACTGAATATTTTAAAAATGATATATACTCCCTGTTTTTTTCTCTTCAAAATGCAGTTTGTTTCATAATTCTAACGTATTTGGTTCCTGTATTATTCACATTTTATATACAGAGTGTGCAAAAATTAAAAAAAATTATTCCTGTCCCAAAACATTAATATAATCGCCAGTCCCAGTGGCCGCGCGGTGTAAGGCGTGGGTCTACTGCCGCTCGCCTGTTGAGATCGTGGTTCGAATCCAACCGGGGGAATGGATGTTTATCTGTTGTGAGTGTTGTGTGTTGTCAGGTAGAAGTCTCTGCGACGGGCTGATCACTCATCCAGAGGAGTCCTACCGTCTGTGATGCGTCGTTGTGTGTGATCTAGAAACCTCAAGAATGAGGAGGCCATGGCCCGCATTGGGACGCAGCGACACAGGGGGGAAAAATTAATATAATCAGCGGGGTTCATATATGCTAAACGAAATGTTGCGACATCATGACTTGCCTGATAATACAGATTCATGGAAACAGTCCGTCTCATTCCCACGAGACTTATTGTTTTACAGCGATCCGTATTTCTTTATTATAATTCAAACCTGGAATTAATTTTGTTTATTATCAAGCAGTGCAGGAAACTTGAAATGCACAGATGTTTTTTCAGTGGAAATGAAGCAGACAAGCCACGAAACCAAACCATTTGTCCGTGAGTTCCCACCGTGATCACTGACAGCTGGGTTAGCTGAACCGGAGGAAGGATATGACACAGAACCTAACAGAGCAAGACGAAGCCAAGTAATCATGTAAACTCTTCCAAGGTCGCTCACCACCTGTGAAGTGACCGTTGGTATGGTCTTAAACAATCCACAGTACTTCTGTCACCAGATTACAAATGTGTCTTTTTCAGTTTTATAAGATGGTACGCATTACTTTGAATTTCAGAGCACTCTAATTTACGAAAAAATACTACGGAACACGCTGGGATATGAATGACCGTGTGTAACGATCTGTGTATTTTATACAGTTACACTGTTCGGTTTGCATCTCGACAGAATTACTGATAATCCTAACGAAGTTTCTCGTCGTTTATCTTCAGTTCTACCTGGAAAATCCTGTGGTAAAGGTTTTAATTACCACGAATGTCTCATTCCAATTTCTAAAATGCTGTTCAGGATCATCTCTCTAAACGGATTTAGGTCCTTCAGTTGAAAAGCGTGCCGTTAACCTAACCTAACCTATACTGTTCCCGCAAAAAAAAAAAAAAGATAAATATAGTGATTTTTCGAAAGGTTTGTATTTGTAAATTTAATAAATTATAGGATCCGCTGTGTACAGAAGCGAATGAAATAAAACCTAAACCAAACTGAAACCTAAACCAAACTGGCCTCACTGTTTCTTCTCTTCTTGTTCTTAGATGGCACTACAGTCCAGTGCGAGCCTTCTTCTCCTAAGTGGACTTATCCGTCAGCTCTGTTTTTTTACCTTTCTTTCCAGTATTTAACTTTGCATTTATTAATATCTGCTTGTACTTAGTTCCATTATCTGTTTTTTGGTCGTCCTTTTAGTGGAATTCCCTTAAGATTATTGTTAAATATTTGAATGCTTTCACTTTCATCATCCATTCTACTAATATGGCCAATCAACTGCCAACGATTTAATTCGACAAGAGAAATTATATCTAAATATACAAACAGCTGCACTAATACTCCATTATATCGTTTTCTCCTATTTTCATTTACTGTAATTTCCCCAAATATTCTTCTTAAAACTCTCCTTTCAAAAGCACCGCTTTGTGAAAATCAGGGTCACGCTACAAACATGTTTTGGGAAAGCAGCCTAAACAACGGAACATTTCAGAAAAGTAGATCTTCAATGTCCACTTTGAAAAAGAATATGGAGATCCATTTGCATATAACGTTGATAAATAAGGTACTTGCTGTTTTGCTTAAAGTTGAAGAGAAAATACATTTTTTTAAAGTTCTACATTCAACTCTTGGTTACAGAGTACGAAGGAAGAATTTTTAACAAACGCATACATGCGTAGAAATTGACATTCTGCATACATATAGAGCAATTATTTGTCACTTATTTTGTAAGAGATTATAAGGAAACCAGCGTTGCTGATATATTTCCTCACACTGATCTGGATTGACTTCAAAATCGAGTATAATACCATCGCATCCCATGTAATATGAAGATAATTTAGAATTAAGTATTCGTGGCTGACGACTTTTGAGAGGCTTTTAGATTGTACATACATTCATGTTATTGAAGAGTAATAAAATTGAGGGTTCCCGTATAAGTTACTACGGTACTGTAAGTACATACATGACTATGCTGTCGTTAGCAGTCACTATGGCATTATAACTACATAGCCACTGAAGGTGAGAGAGCTCAGAGCCGGTCTGAGAGCAGCGGACAAGAGAAATCTCTTGCCTCTTGGAAAATAAACTTCCCTTTTTTGTTAGTTCAGTCGTTACCCCTGTCCGTGTAGTTACTGGGCCATCACGGATCTTCGCCACGAATGATGCCTTCTAAAGGCGATTATTTTTCTTACGTTTTATAAATGAATCTACCAATTCGAGAGTAATTGCGTCCAACAACGACACAATTCCCTCCATTCTTCCAGATTCCTTGGAAATTGCAAATATTTAAATAACTGAAGAATAAAAAAGCCACCTAGATGCCACTTATTTTTTATTGTACTTCTTATAGAATCAACATGTTTCGGGCACTATTATGCCCATCATCAGGAGTTCGCGACTATGATGTTGATTACCACATTGGTCGTTTCGTTCTTGGTTTGCTGTATGTTGGAGGTTAGGTGCGGTTAGGCTGGAGTAGTGTCCGGGCTGCAGCCCAGACACTACATTCCGTGCTTAACTTCTGGGTAAATATTTTGTCACTGATGCAACAAAGTGTAGGCACATGACAGAAGCGTTAGTGGATCGAAGAACATTACGTGCTAAAAATATGGCAGAAGGAGATAGAGCCTCGGGCGAGTCATCTTGAAGTACTGGCGCTCCAAGATCTTACGTCTGTCAGCAGGTGTTATGAAATCACAAACCGTCTTATGCTGTCATTGAATGTGCCAAAATCAGGCTGTTTTCCAGATATTAGACTGTCATAGCGGGGTGTTACAGGTTTCAGTCTTCCGAAATATGACAGTTTATGGGTTAGTATATATGTGACAACGTTTCGGAGATGCTTGCTGCTTCCGTCATCAGGGAAATATGGAAGCAGTAAACTCTTTGGAAAAGTGGGCATCCTATCTCTATTCCAATCTACAAAGCGTCATATCCCAGGGGATTTTGCCATATTTGAAGGAATTCGTAAAGTTTACAAAAATTTAAGTGTCACCTCAAAATTCGAGGATCCAGCAGGATTACATGAAGCAAGTGCCACTTTGAGCACCCACAACTATTAGGCGCCACTGTACTAATGTATTACATTTTGTTATATTATTTAGAGAAATTAATGTTTTTTTTTTCGGGGATGATGGTCCTATTTTCACGCCAAAGTTAATGACGGCAATGGCAATGTATAACTAATAGTCACTCTCATTTCAGAAGTTCGCGCCACCTTCCTGTTGATATTCCTGAAAGCAGACGATTGAAGTACGAAGGTCGTGTGGCCTCTTGAGGCACGATATTAATATCTAGTAACATCTGAACCCACCAACTGGCTCAGAAGGTATGTAAGTCTACACGGACATGGTATCATGGGTTTGAGTTTCTTTTTAAATAAAACGAAATTTTATTAAAGAAGCACTTTTACAGCATTAATAGGCGTCGATTGAAGGAAAGAATATAAAGCATAAAATGATCTTCTGTTTAGCTGGATATCATAGACTTGGCGGTATATTTCTCTACAGTAGTTATTCACCAAGTTAGAGCTGTATGTAAAATGGTATTATGTGTTTATCTGGGACTAAAATTACGTAATTATACCCTGGGAAGTTCAGTGGCGATTCGCAGTACCATGTTTAATTACAATCTGTTTACCTACCGTGATGATATTACATACTGGGTACATACTGGCCAATTCCAAGCCCCACCATCACGATTTTACAGCACCTGTACACTGAAATCGCGGATTTGGAATTTTGTCAAAGCATGTGTTGTATCTCCTTGTTTTCTGTGTCTTAGAGTTGCGGTTCTAGACTGGTGTAACATCTAAGGTATCCTACTGCCTATCGGAATAGGATTTAGAAAAGCTTTTAAAAAGAGAGGAAGCTCAGAGCCAGAGTGGGCAGTTGCCCTATTAAGAAGGGGAAGACAGCAATGTGGACGAACTTGTACACCTATGTACCTTTTGGGAGCAAGACCCTCACTGCTGGTAGCACATTCAATGTAAATGTGTCTTGTTAGATATACTGATTTGGAGAAGAATAGAACAGCTGATTCGCAGAGAGCTAAGAACAGAATCTTATAAAGTCAGAGGGGCGTTTTTAAGTCTTTAATAAGATACATGAGTAATTTGCATGATGGTGTAATTGGACTGAAGCAGATTCAGATGCGTTGGATATTTCTACAACAGTAATATACAATTCGTATTATACATTCCAGAAGAAATTGTTATGTTTTGTTGTTCGTGCACAAAATCTTGTTTCATAATAAGTTTATTATATGCCTCTACATGTTTCGAGCACTATGTGCTCATCATCAGGAGGTCAAAATTGTATTATATAGCATCTGGTATCATCAAACCTGTAGGTGGCCGTCCGGTGCACAGGTTGAGAGAAGACTTCTTGAGGTTGAGAGAAGACTCAAGAAGTCTTCTCTCAACCTGTGCACCGGACGGCCACCTACAGGTGTGATAATAACAGATGCTGTATAAAACAATTTTGACCTCCTTATGATGAGCATATAGTGCTCGAAACATGTAGAGGCATTTAATAAACTTATTATGAAACAAGATTTTTTGCATCAAGTTGGTTAATTACTAAGATTCCAGAAGAAGTTAAGTTTTCCATTCGAGCATGAAGTTTCTTTAAACCAGGTCCTACTTCGAAGGAAGTAAGTGCAGCTGTATTACAAAGACTAACTGGCTAAGGCTGTAAGGAAAATAATTCCTGTGTGTTATGATATTAAACCATACGAAAGAAGCTGTGCAGAGGATTGTGGACTAGACATATTTGTCTGAAAACGCAGGCCAGCGCAGTACGTATATAAGAATGGCGTTGAAGGTTGGGGTTCTATGAAGTGTAGAAATTCCCAAACTAAATGAACAAGTATGAACTTCTTAAGAAAGGTTTTTATCGTTGTACCGCGCATTTTGATATCTCTAAAGTCCACACACCAACAAATGCACTCTTTATTAAACTTGACAAATTTTTAAAATTTACATTAAAAATCACTTTTACTTGCTCCTGCACGTTTCGGTCTACGACCATCAACAGGGAACCTTCACTAGAGCCTAGCTAATGTTACATCTAGGTTAAAATTCAGTAAATAAAAACTACGTCGTTGTATGTTATGCGGTGGTGTGGCAGCATGTCATAGGAATTTTATGAGTACTGTTCGCTGTCTTGAGTGCGACACAGCGCACAGTACACACACAATTCCTATGACATGCTGCCACACCACCGCATAACATACTACGACGTTGTTTTATTTACTGAATTTGAACCTAAATATAACTTTAGCTAGGCTCTAGTGAAGGATCCCTGATGGTCGTAGACCGAAGCTTGTAGGAGCAAGTCAAAGTGTTTTTAATGTAAATTTTAAAACTTTGTCGAGTTTAACCTTTTGGCGCCGGAATAATTTTTTTTTAATTTTAGCACATTCTGTATATAAAATGTGAATAATACAGGAACCAAATACGTTAGAATTATGAAACGAACTGCATTTTGAAGAGAAAAAAACGTAGAGTGTATACCACGTTTAAAATATTCAGTACCTATATTTGTTGAATAAATATATAAAATGCAACTTTAGAGGTTAGCGGTGCGGTACGATCACTATAGTTGACATTAGGCGTCAAAAGGTTAATAAAGAGTGCATTTGTTGGTGTGTGGTCTTTATAGTTCTCAAGAAAGACTTTCATGGTTGGTATTTCTTAGTTAGATTTATCGCCGTATGTACTGACAATCATAATAAATGTGTAAATGCAAACCATTAGAACACTATGGTTGAAATGAACGACAAAGTACGCGCTTCATTTAGTTGTCGCAGCAGTATAGATTGGTAATCTAAGAATGTAACATCACTTGTGTTAATTTCCCTAACCAGCACCTAAAGTTTTCAAAAAAGAAAATCTGCAAAGGACATGAACCCTCCCACGTAAAATGCGCGGTAGTTTTCTTACACATTCGGATGTATTAGAAATCACCTGCAACACGTCACACGGTAATGAGTCCCATTCACCTGTAGGGACATAGGATGCACATTGGGGAAAACTATCCATAGAGATTCAATTTTTACGTTACGTAACCAAATTTTATGCCAAAAGTTTTAGAATTAATGCAGTTTGCAGTTACGATATTTTCCAGTTAGCATGAAAGGAACGTGGAAGCTCAGATTCATTCGATAATATAATCAGTGACTTGTTAATATTTTAATTTTCTCTCATGTTTTTATGTATCAGCTATGGACATGAAGAGGGGTTGGATGAGGCACTGCGCTACAAGCCGAAAGTTCGCGGGTTCAGTTCCTGAAGGAGTCATTAGAATTTTTTATAGACCTAATTCTTCCGGGAGATATTGAGTCCTGAATTCGACTCAGCTTCTAGCAGAAATGAGTACCAGGGATATTTCATGGGGTATAGGCGGCAGGTGCATAGGCCTCACGACATTTCCAACTTCGTGTACAAACTGTCTAGATATTCTGGGAACCTCAAACTCCTACAGCCTTAGGATCCCGTCCAGGCCATTACCTATGGATCTGGAGACGACCTGATAAACGAGGTAAAAACGTGTCCTCTTTACTCTTCGCGAAATAGAGCGCGGTATTGTTACTGACGGCGGAAATGTGGCTGTAATTATATTGCATTCAAATGGGAGTTTGGTTAAAATATTTATAGTACCGTTTACTGCACACAAATCCAAACATGTACGACTACCCAGTAGTTACAATTTCGTCAGCGAACAAGTCACACCACCTAACATTACGAAAGTTACAAGAGTGAACACGACTTTAATAAATTCATCCCTCTCCTTACCGCCCAAAACTGCCTCGTTTCGAGGAAATATTACCGGATAAAGAGTAATTCCTTAATGCAGCGTGACGAACTGGCTTTACAACACATGAAACATTAAGCAGAATGACAGACGTGAAGCGAATCTTCAGCAGTTTATTCACATTTTTATAGCATTTAGTACCGAGTATTCTATCAGCTTATTTAGAGAGTGCCTCACATTTTCTTTTTTTTTTTTTACTTTATTCTTTGCCATTATTTTCGATCGTTCGTAAATTTAGTAATCCAACATAAACACCATAAACATGTACAATGAAACACGCTACTTATTATATATTGATTTCGCAATCCAAAAAAAAATACAAACAATAAGTCTGACCTCCAAGAGTCGTACACATGTAGACACTTGTCTGGTAATAAGAATGCAGCACAATAAAATATATTTAAGTACGATACATTACTGCAGATCCTGTCATGAATCAGACTGTCTATTGTGTAAGTAAATCCGTTGTGGCCAGTGACATTAAGCAGACATGCTGATAGAAGGTAGGAAATTTCCTATATGACATCCGAATACACTTTAATATTCGTTTCCTTATTGTCTGACTTGTACACGAAACCCTCGGAAATATTTCGACATATCATGAAAACACATCTAAGAAGTTAATTCATTCCCTCGTTCATCCATTCGTTCATTCAGCCAAAGTTTTTCCTACGACAGGTCCATAGCTCCGTCTAAAGGGAGGTCTCTAGACAGTATCTACTCCTTTCCATAAGATCGTGCATTAGCTGCTTACGTATTCTTCCTCAACTTCTTGTCACTCATATCCTTTCTTCTATATTTCCTGCAAAAACGTGTTTTAGATGGTAGTTTCTACGCAAGGTGTGACAAATTCAGTTAGCCTTCTTGTATTGTTGGCAAGATATTTTTCTACTCCTTGACTGTAAGTAATACTTCTTCTTTTCCCACATGTTCGGTCCAACTGATCTTCTCCGTACTTCTCCGGCACCACATCGCAAAACTTCGGATATTTCTGATCTACTTTCCGATGTGCCAAGTCTCAGCACCGTACAATGCTGTGCTCTAATTATAGCACTTTAGTACTTCCCTCCTTAAATATAAGTCTACAATGCTGACGAAAAGAGCCTTCTTAAGAAGTTCGTAGGCTGAAATACAAACAATCATATCTGTTTTTAAATTTCTTCCTTATTTTATTTAATAAAACAACCATCTTTAAAGATTCGGAAAAATAAAGGTATTGGAAATTCTTAACAGCGGGGATCACAATCGCACACATGTGTCACGGTTTTCCTCGTGTGTATTCATGAGGCGCAACGAAACACACCATACACTATGTCAGTGTACATTGCGAGTGTGTTTTATAATAGTTACTGATAGTTTATATTTTTAGGCGAGTTCTCAAAATTGCGAAAAACAGCTATTAGCTTCTTCATGTCTATGCGTCTGTCCAACCGTATGAACAACTAGGCTCCCACTAGATGGATTTTCATGAAATTTGATATTTGTTAATTTTTTTTAAAAATCTGTCAGAAAAATTTAAGTTACATTAAAATCTGACAAGAATAACAGAAACTTTACAAGAAGGCCATTATGCCTTTTTGATCACACATCGCTCAGTCCTTCTTAGAATGAGAAATGTATTAGACGAAATTTTAAATAATTTTTTTCTCGGAAATTTTGCCGTTTGTGAGATTGTGTGGAAATACACTGTAGAGCTGGACAGGCCACAAGTGACAATATGACACATGCGCTTTGCGTGCTGTGTACCTAGGCCTAGGAATACACTCCGAATATTTAACATGTATCGTTATTTCACTATGAACTCACCTCACTGTTATGTAATTCGTACATTTTCTGTCTTGTCATATTCGGATGTGAGTGTGAGTTATAGGACGAATATGCGAAGCGTGCTTTGTTGTAAATGCTTCTGATTGAATAAAAAATAAAAGAAGGAAACTTGTAAAATAAAGTCATTGAAAGTGTATTTGTATAAAATTACCACTACGATAATCAGTAGACCTGTCTGAAAAACATTAACACTTGAAATCAGCGGGTCCAAGTGAGACCGAATGAGTTCATATATAAGAAGGAGGAAAGAGTAAGCTGACACTCGAATGTGTCCACAAAATCACTTGGAATTTGTTGGGTTTCAATTAAATATTTTTAAAGATCTCTGCTTTGATTACAAAAATGTGAGAGTCGTAACTGATCGACGTATGGTAGAGCAGCAAACTAGGATAAATTTGTTCACGCGTGACGTCTTTCAGTAATCGCAATAACCATATTTTATCACTATATAGCTAAGCGAATTCAAGTTTTTGAAAAGAAATTTTGCAACCGCCACTGGACGTTGGTCTTTCTAAAGTTTGAGGTATGTGTTTTCCTTGGAGACAACCTTTTTGAGCAGGAAGACGAATCTTCATGTCCAAGAACTGAAGAGTATTCCATAGGGTTGATTATTCCTGTCATCTGGAAATGAATGTTTGTACTGCACTCAGAGTGTTTTGTTATTGCGCTCAGTGAAGGTCATGTACATATTTGGAAACACACAGCGTCGCATTTGGTTAAGTGCCATATGAACAGGGTTAGTTTGCGCTTGTTGCGTTTGGATTTAGATATACTAACAGGAAAAATAAATTTTATGCTGAATGCCGACTAAATAAACAGTCCTCATTGTAGTCTCTTTGGCAAAAGAGAGAGAGTCATTTAGTGTGGAGCTATGTGCTCGCATGGATGAAACTGATGGAATTAGCCATTCGCGAATCTGTACCACAGTCCAGTCATTTCGTCTGTGTTGAGGTTATAAACTGACTTAATGCAATGAAGCATATTGCTTGTTACAATGGTCTGAAATTGCCATTTATGAGGTTCTTTGATCACTGGTGATTGGTTTAGCCTTCATTTCGAGTACCAGAAGTAATGACATTGTTACCTATCAGGTAATTTACGACTGTGAAGCTGCACAAACCTCCTAGTTATTACTCTTTGCTTCTTCGGCAGGTCCGCTGTCAGAATTCCATTGTCATTGTGCGATAGTAATTTAAACTAGCCCAAAGCCATTTGTTACACAGACTGTACTGATGGAGAGACACGGCTGTTTGATACAGTAGAGACAGTGTTCTTAAAAGGTGGAAAGATGAAATTTGGATAGAGTTGTTCCTGTGTCTAATCGCCACGTTATGAAGATATATGTGTTGAAGGAGTCATTCTTCCACGCATAATTAACATTGCCATTACGTGAAGATGAATGGTTGGCTTCACATTTAGGCTGCTTTTTTCACGGAGAGAGAGTCCCGTCCTGTGTGAGCTAAATATTTCACCAATAGGAAATCTACGTCAAAGTATTTGTAAAAGTGTTGCAAGTTTATTACATCGATCGTAGCAACGTACTGGTTAGAACTTGTGTTTAGTAATTTAAGAATATCTTTAATCAATTTCCAGCTGGGGAACGGAACTCCATTGTTGGCTTTCAGTGAATTTTATCAGTTGCATTATTATAATTCCAGGATAAGAAATCTGAATTTGTTTACACTGTTTCGTCCTACATCCATCTCAACAAGTAATACGTTATCTTCATAATTCTCTTTAGAAATTATACAGGGTTATTCAAAATGTTTGTCGGTGTTTTAACCACTTGTCATACACAATACACTTGAGATAGGAGTATATGTTTTTTTTGATTTAATAGAACAACACTCCAAGTTTTTGTTACATACCTTACAGGTGCTCTATATGTGCACCCTTTGTGATTCTACAAACATCAACACGATAATCGAGTTCGTTCCAAACTGTTTGTAGCATG
>Ga0123352_10005118_pt1 | contig 19614 bp, 12 predicted proteins | sample TergutLab28metaG_FD_89700 | JGI IMG/M metagenome (GOLD analysis project Ga0123352, IMG submission 89700) | Labiotermes labralis P1 segment gut microbial communities from Petit-Saut dam, French Guiana - Lab288 P1 | ecosystem: Host-associated > Arthropoda: Insects > Digestive system > Gut ... | reverse complement strand
TGTACCGGAGGTTGCGGTTACAGTTTTTAGTACTCCTGATGATGGGTGCTGTGACACCCGAAACATGTAGAGTGACTTTGCAGTGAATAAATATCTGCATACTGTTGCATCTGGTTGGATTTTATTAACATTGAATTGTGATGCACAGAACCATGAGTTAAAAAAAAAAAAACCTCTTGCTGTGTATACAGTGCTGAGACACCTGATAATGGACAGTAGATCTGTCCAAGTTCTTTATCAAAATAAATTTGAGAAATAGTGCATCTAATTGGCTTTTATTATAAGGATGTTATTTCATTATTATGTTTTTAGAGAGTGCTCATTCAAGAAGGCAAAGTGAGCTGCTACAGTGGACTTGACTTTTGGTTTTAATGTCGGTGGTGTTTTAATCAGGTTCCATGAAACTTTCTTTTAATCATATTTCTGAAATATTGGCAAATTATTAAATAGTTGTTTGATTTGAGTTCTATTTCTTAGGTTCTGATTTGTTTTTATTAACATATTGACCACTGACTGAGTGTGAATAGCTGCTAACAGTGGAATGGAGAAAATAGTTGTTTACTGGACTGACAACTCATTTGTTTGCTTGGAGTTGCTGGGAGAACCACATAAACAATAAAGCTAAACAGAATCTGAAGGGATACCTATTGAATAGTCAGTTGGCATAGAAGTTGCCTCGTTATTTATTACATTTGCAACAGTGCGACTATTAGCTTTTCCATTAGCTGGCTGTCAATTCCTACTTCACTCTCTCTGTATTTAATAATATGAGAACCATTGACCAAATTGTAATTGTATGTGATATTGGTAGATTGCTGTAGACAAGTACAGTACTGTTTAAAATTGGATTATAAAAACAAACACTCTACAGAAAGACATACATCTATTTCTTTGTGCATCACCAAGTGTAAGTTTATAGATATAAACTGAAGTAAAAGATGTTTTTAGGAAAACATGATGAACCTATACTTAGCATTTATGTAAAGCACCACCTCATTGGTCCCAGTCTTCATGGAACTAAGAAGGATCACACAAATTTATGCAAGGACTTTCAACATGAGGTTTGATCAGGATCATTTAGGCTCTGGTAGGCAAGTTGCATTTATCCCAAAATGTATTATGTCCTGTCTATTGTTCTTGTGTTTCAGGAACAGTATGTAGTTTAATTGCAAAGTGTTTTCTTTTTGTTGTGTTGGTGAGATGTAGAGGTGCCCGCATTTTGTGTGGCAGGGATTCTTGTGAGCAGTACAATAAAGAAACAGGAAGTAGTAAAGAAAAACTTTGCTGAGATTCTTTCCTTAGTTTGTCTGATTTATACAGTGCTCTGTGCATTCATTTTGTTCCAAGTGTTCTGCTTATCAGTGTGATTTTGACAAACTTTGTTTCTACGAAACTTGTGGAAGCCAAATGCGGTACGTAGAACTTGGAACTGTTCTCCATTTTCCAAATTTCACTCAGTGTTGTTGATTGTCAGAGTAGCAGAATGACTAAAATAGTCGCAATTTCTATGTAAGTTACACATGGACACAAACATCACATGGCTATAAAACAGTTTAAAATGATTAAGTATGTTTTGGTAATTGTGCTTTGGAGTGATTACTTTAAGTAATTGTACTTTCCTCTACATGAACTTGCTTTTGCTGAGGAACATGGGAGTTCTGAGGGGTATAAGGGACAAGTTATTGATTCAATGTATCCATTTCTAAGTTAAGAACAGAAATATCCATTGCACTACCAGGGTTTCCAAAGTATGTATTGTTTGGAAGGGGTGGGTTATTTGGAGTTGAACAGCAGTTTCCCCTGATTAGGTGTCATTTGTGGATGTTACTCCAGCTAGCTGCTGCTGTTGTAGTTCTGCTGTCTGTAGAACATTACAAAACGACAATCAACAGCAGTGAGATGGAAATCTATATGTACATAGATAATCTGTGAAGTCAATTATTTGTTAACAAAATGAAAGTTACGGTCTGGGGATCAAATCCTGGTAGGGATGATATTTTCCACACTTGACCTGACTGGCTCTTGGGCCCACTCAGACTCCTGCACCTTCTGTACTGGGTGTCTTTCCCGGGGGTTAGGAAGCCGGAGTGTGGCGTTGAACACCCACCCATATCTAGCATGGAGGTTGAAGAAAGAGGTGCATTAAAGCACTACTCTTCCTCAGGGTTTTCATGGCCTGTGCTAGGGTGAATTTTATCCTTTTATGAAAGTTTGGGGGATGTGGAGGGCTCTTATTGATTGTCAGATCGATTTTTTACCCAGGCTTTTCAGTGTCCGGCTCACTAGGACTGGTGCGCTTTCATGATTCATTTATAGTAACCCATTCAGGTTTCACCATCTGTATCATCTAATGCAGGAAAACACATGGACACAACGGTAACACCTGAGAACAGATGAACATTAGACAATATTGAGAACACTGTAGCTTCTTCTTTGTGAGCCAGGAAAGTGCTGGTGGTACAGGTACTGGATTACAAGCTATGTGCCTTCATGGCCTGTAGAGGGACAAATTTACCTTATACCTTCTCCTTCCTTGCTACAGTATGAACCTGTCGGCCCCTACTTAAAGATGCTCTCTCCATCTATCCTTCAGTTACCCATAGGTAGATGACCTACCTGTATGTTTAGTCCATGAATTTAAATATACATCAAAATTCATTGTACATGCATGAGTATTATGTTCTGTTCTCTTGTGTCATTAACTATAATAAAAGGTATGTAAAATTTATTACGTGCACAAAGTGCAAAACAGCGCCAGTTATTTGTTAGTTTTCCGTGAAAGGGTCTACTATATTTGACTGTCATACATCGGTCAAACGCAATTACACGAAATTCCTCGGAATGTTAAAAAAATGATTGAATTTATCTTCGGAGACCGGAATAGCATAGTTAATATAGTGACTATCCGAGGTTCGAATTACAGTAGTAGCAAGCTATTTTTCTGTTCTCTAAAACGCCTAGGCCGACTCTTAACCACATCCCGCCTCCTGTTCCATGGCTACCAGGACGGGGGCTCATTACATAGAAGTAAAGCGGCCGGGGCGTGATGCTAGCCACTAACCACCAGCTAGTACCTAGATTAAGAATGAGTGGATCTACATCTCGTCAGGGCTGTAGAGAGTTGCACTTTCACCTTTAAGTTAATTTACCATGTCTTACCTGAAACTTTATTTCAGTAAGTGTTCAGTACGACGCCGTGTAAGCTGGCGTTAGAACAGGGTATAAACACTAATCGCGAAACGTGCCTCTGAACGCACAATGAACGATGAGCTATAGGCTGCAACCACAGATCATCTAGTTCGGCTGGAGCCACAGATCATGCCGGAGTTAATCCATGTGTTGAAGTACAGCGTATGCGCAGTGCGACAGGAACACGACCATGGAACGGCCGGGGTTGTGTCCTGTGGGAGGGAACCGGGGCAATCGATGAACAGAACGTGAAAAGCGACCGCCCACAGTCGGAGAAAACCGGATGTCAGTGAACGAGGTCGCCCTCAAGATTTGTTCTACGTGATTCGTTCGTCCGCGAACGACGAATTTAAAAGTGTTGCTGTGTCAATAGATCGGCGTTCGGGAGAAGTGTGTTTTGCTGGAAACTCCTGTTCATAATATTTCAACTGTCGTTGAGTTTATGTCCATTTCAAGTTGATTTTTCATTGTATCCACAATGGCTACAAGAGCAGCGACCTGTAAGTTGATGGGGAGCGAAACGTACGATTGATAGCATTTTACATACAATTAATTCTCACAGACTAATGTGTAGAGGCAAGATTTCAGGTTTGAAATCGATCTATGTACAGTCTTAGGGTATTTTCTGGGTCCCAGCGCATTAGGTAGGTAGACCGTGGAGTGTCAATGAAAGCAGTGAGTAGTCTTTCCGAAACGTCGAAAACCATTTTTATGAGTATTTTTTGTGTCTGAACCCGGAAGAAAGAATGCGAACTTGCGCAAATTGTAAATGGAAGGGCAAAATCTAGGAAATTTGGACACATATTTTTCTTTACATGTTAGATGTACTGTAAATTTGCATAGTTGAGAAACAGGTCAGCTTCTTGAACTTGTCTTGAGGATTCAGTCAGCCAGATGTGAATGTCATAACTGAAGTGCATGTCTATAGTTTTCTGTTAGTAATCTAAACTGCCTCTCAGAACAGCATTGTTATGTTTTGTGGTAGAAAGCCCTTGGGAACTTCTTACATGACAGTCTTCCATTGTTGCAGAAGTCTTCCCATACTTGTTTGTCTTTGTGGTTTTGTGATCCAGCATGGAATTTTGTCATGTTCTTTGGAGTTTGTTCTGTATGCTATAAATTATGTTATATCTGGAGTTTGTATTTTCTCAGAATTTCTTCATTTCTGTCACAGTCCAAGAGGGCATGTTCTGTTTATAAAATGTTTTTCTGCCTAAGTCTTGTTTCACCAGTTCATACAGTCTATAATTCACTGCCATAAGGTGCTGGTCTGGCAAGTATCTTGTAAATTAATGTGTGCCCAAACTCTAATGAGGATTTGAAAATTATTTTTTTTTGTGGATTTTGACAAAATTAGAACATTTAAGTATGTGATTGTTTTAAAGTGCTTGAGGTGAAATAATGTGTAATCTTACGCTTCGATGAATATGTTCTATCTGTCTGTACTAAGTAGTGTACTCCATTGCCTATTTTTGTCAGGTATATTATCAAGTCTCAAAACTGTGTTCTAACATAATGTTTTCTTTTCAAAAGAATGTACTCATTCTTGCCCATTTATATGTAAAATGTTGTCAGATTTGTAGAAGTATTGCTCTTGCGTGATGTCCACATACCAGAGAAGGGGGAGATAAAATGTCATGTGTAGTATCAGTGGCTTAGGACATCATAGCTTATTTGATAACTTTTAATGTATGTTGCTGTTAGTAGTTTAAAAGAGGTAAATTCTATTTTCATTGAATTGAAGGATGAAGTAACTATAAGTAATCTGATATTAATAGTGTAATTAAGTCTGGAGACAGCAGGGGGTCAGGCATGTGCCTTATACAGAGGGTACAATTTATGTATTGGATTTTGGTGGGAATGGTTTGTGAGAAGTTCTTGTTGGAGGACCCCGGAGAATGTGCATAGTATTAAGTTGAACTTTCTGAAATATGGTAACAACAGAAGTTAATGGAACTGGCTCAGGATCATGTCTAGTGGCAGATGTTGGCAGCATTGATTCTTCACGTAGCTATGTTTTAATAAAGAAAATAAGTAAGTGGTTATATTTGGCAGATAAATGATGTTTTGTGTTTATATGTTGTAAAAGCATAACAGGATGCCCTCCAGTAAATTGATTCTTAAGCTTATGCCACCAGCGAGTTAATTTTAACTAATAGCATTAAAATACTGGTCACAAAATTTGACCCAGGTATAGCTTGTACAGGACTGAGAAACATTTTTAGAATTCTGTAAGACTGTAAAATGTTTTCTTTTAAAACAGTGATTAATTTTGTTTTTATGAGTGAAACATGCTAATTTGTAATTGTATTGTTGAATCCAAGTGTACAGTAATTAAAGTGTCCTTATTGACTCTTAATACAGTAAAATTCCATTAATGCAGCACCATTGGGACTGGACTGGTGCCATCTTATTGGATATTCTGGTTTATCAGGTGGTGCCTCTGCTAAGTTCCTACAGGTAATTTTTGTTATAATCAGAAGAGTATTCCATTTGGATATTGCCTTCATCTGCTGGTTCAGGGCCATCAGGGTCCTCTTCTGTGTTTTCTGGATTCCTCATAGCTGAAGGAGTTGGTGGAGTAGGAAACAAGGGGTCAGGAAATACCACAATGGTTGATGTACAGACACTCTTGATGGCCTTTTTGAACATGTCACAAGATCTACCCATAATTGTAATTGTAATTTATTTCAAATTCCAGAGATCCATGATAGGTAACAAAACCTTTGGATATAGAACAAGTCATAATACAATATGTAATAGCTACATATGTAATACAATATATAATAGCTACATAAAAATAAACTAGTTATTAAACAAGTGTTAGTATTAAGATATTACATAGAAGTGAAAAAATTGTGAAATTAAAAGCTTAATAAAGTGATTAGTACACAATGTGGTAAGAAAGTAGTTAAGTATATATAAGATTGAGAAGATAAGTATTAAAAAGTATAAATATTTGAATAAAGTTTACATAAAACCCACAGATTTAACCTGTATTATAGTTAAAACACTCACCTAATGAATAAAAAAGAATGTAGGTTTCATAGATCTTGTTTGCTCACTCATACCCAATAGATTTTAACAAAAACATTTACATAGTGTTTATAACTTTAAATAAACGGCTAAGAGCAAACCAGTTATTTTTAAACTTTAAAAAAACAAATTATGTACACTTTACAACCAAGAGAAATATGTCAGTAAACTTAAAAAGTAGGCATTAACAATACTTTTATCACCAACAGCTCCTACACAAAATTCCTGGGGGGGTGACAGTGAATAATACTTTGTCTTGGAATAATCATATTGACTTAATTTTTAAAAAGTTGAGTAATGCTTGTTATATAATTAGAAATGCCAAAACACACATGTCTGTCTGTCTGTCTGTTTCATAATTAAAAGTGATTTATTAAGCCTTTTTTCGCTCGGTTATGAGCTATGGAATTATATTTTGGGGAAACTCGTCGCATAGCTCCATAATTTTTGGAATACAAAAAAAGGCAATTAGATTATGGAAGGATGTGGGAACAGAGTTTCATGCAGAAACTTATTTAAGAAATTACAAATTTTGCCTTTGACATCACAGTATGTTATCTTTATTAGTGTTTGTGGTTCAAAACAAAAATCTTTTCCTGACAAACAATGAAAAACACAATTTAGACACTAGACAAAGAAATAATTTATACCTTCCTCAAGAGAACTTAACCATTTACCAAAAAAGGAGTTCGTTATTCAGGGATAAAAATTTTTAATAGTTTACCCTTAGAGTTTAAGAATGTTGCTGGTAACAAAAAAAAAATTTTTACACACTCATTTTACACAATTGAAGAGTATCTTAGTCAGTTGTGAATTAAGAACTGTATCACAAGATTTTAATATAGTGGTATTTTGATTTAAGGTTTTTGCTTATGTGCATTATGTAAGTACTCTTAAATTTTTTTAAGTTATGTCTAGTTACATTATGTATTTCATTGACTGTATATTCTGAACTGATCGCATTTCCTTGTATAAACTTGATTTATTATTTATGTATCATATTCACAAATTACTATAATATGTATCTTACTGTCAAGACTCATTTGTGCTATGTCTTTTGTTATCTAATGACAAGTTCTATATACACTCTGATGGATCTCTGGAATACTAAATAAATAAATAAAATTAGAAAAATAAATGAAACTTTCTTCTGGTAAGAAGTGTTGAGGGCTACTTAGCAAAAGTGCCAGGTTATCAGATGATGGATTAAAGGAATTTTACTGTATTTGAAGGCTGGTAATTTGGGACTAAACACTGGAATATTAGCTCTTCGTTTGTATGCAAGTGTTTATGTCAAATTTAAACTTCCATAATATCTGTAACATTATTGATGGTGACGCATTGATCAAAAGAGGTCCTTTGCTGCAGTGTCAAAACTATGTGCTTATGAGCAAGGGTATTGTAGAGTTAATAAATTACTGTAGCAATAATTTGTTTAACATTTCAGTTACAGCCAAGATACGTAATCTTCATGATTGTCAGCTACGATTATTACATAATGTTATGCCAGTTCCTTCTGGAGTCGATGTAGCCAATACGCTGAAGTATTTTTCCCAGACACTGTTAAGTAAGTGTACCTGCCCTTAAAATAATATGCCTTCTTGAAGTGATGATGATTATGGGTCTGTTTTGAGGTTTGTGGTTGTTGATACTGTTGAATTTCTGGAGAATGGACATAAGGTAAAACAAGGTGATGTAGCTGAAGTAAGATGAAGTTCTTGATTTTGGTTTCATGTTCTTCAGTATCATTTATTTTAATTTAAATTTGATTTTGATATTTTAAATAAATTAGATCAGTCATACAAATCAGAAGTGTTACTTATGTCTTGTGGAAAAGTGTAAAAGTTCACTTCATTATATGATTTTCATTGTAATTTTGCTTGGCAGCTGTACTGAAGGATGTTCCAAGCTCTCCAATGGAAATGTTGAAGTCACAAGAAAAGGATTCTGTACGTCTTGGATTGTACCCAAATTTGGATTATAAGGGTCTCTACAATGCCATTGTACAGCTATCAGATGTTGTACCACTCATTCAGTATGGACTGCATGGTTTGTATAGTAACAGCAATATGCAGTAGTGCTGTTGTCACAGCAGAAGATTTGTTAAATTAAGTTTTCATTTATATGTCTTATTTATCATTTTCTGGGGAATGTGTTCACTCCTTTCAATCTGTACGTCTGATATAACAGTTCTGCTTGCAGGTCTAAAAATAGACGATGTTCTCTTGCCAGCTACTTGGAAGTCTATTAATGACAGTTGAACTTGTCCAACCTATTTTAATACATCATTGAACCCTTTTTCTTTATTTCTGTATTACACAATGACTGAGGTTTTTGATGTGTGTTGTGTAAGTGACTGACATTCTAAAAACTTAAATTCAAATCTAAGGTGGCAGAATGTGATATCAATTATGCCCCCTCACTTTTTATGTGATAAAAAGTGAGGGGGCATAATTGATACCATATTTGGAGTACAGGGCTTCATGAGTATAGCTTAAACCTACTGGCCATTTTACATAACTAGCCCACTTGTCTAATTATGCTTTATAAAAATATTTTTATAGGAGATGTTTAAAACTCAGTGGGGCACACAAATTTGTGTTTGTAAATAGGGGCTCAGATATTTTTCAAGTTATGAAACATGTTTCAGTGAAAGGTAATGGACCTTTTTGAGGAATCCCTTTAAGTAATACGTTTATTACATAACTGTGTGAAGGTAATGAAAAGTTTCTTTTGGTAAAAACGCTGGTATTGGGATAGATGAATAATATCCACATGATAAGCTACGTATGAGTATACCGCAGAGTTCATTTTATGCATGCTGTACTGATCATTGTAAGCAGCAGTTGCAGAACATACAGCTAGGTTTCATATCTTTTGTAGCCAGCCGTTTCTTCACTCATAGACCAATTAGATGCATGCAAATGAATGGACAGATATTTACTGATAGATTTGTGTTACTGTGGGAAAATTCTTAAGGAAACTCTATTTAATTTCTATAAGAAATTATGCAGAACTGTTTGAAGCAGTGAAGGTAAATAAAAACTGAATGTGGGTTTTTAAACCTTTTACTGAAGAATTTATTTTGAAATTTGGCTAGTAGAATTGTAATACCAGATTTACTTGAACATAAGATGACCTTCTTTATGATCTTCTTTTCCCAGGATAATGTGTGTATGTAACATGTTTAACTTTATGCATAATTATAAGGTGACACCCTCATTTTTATGTTAATGAAGTGGGGGAGAGGGGGGTAGTATATTGGCATATTCAGGTAAGTGAGGCATTTCAATATTTTTCCTTCCTATTCAAAGCTTTTGAAGTTATTGTTGTTTCAGTTCACAATAAAAGTTGTTATGACCTGCTTAATGCAAGAATTTCTAATTTACTGTCACCGTGGCGAAGTGTATTCCTCCAACAGGTGATAATTACTAGCTCAAGAAATTTCCTGCTTTGCTTGGAACCAGCAATTCATTAGATTGTTCACAAAGCTGTAATATAGAGCAGTGTTCTGAAGTGGTTGAATCCAGTCCATCTCTGCCCATCCCTTTCCTCTGACAGTAATTTTAATATAATTTTCCTGTCTGTGCCAAGATCGGCCAGTGCCATTCTATTGAGGTTTTCAAATCAAAATAGTTTTATGTATGCATTGTATGCATGGGCACTTGCGTGTGGCTGTGTGTGTGTGTGTGTGCACATGCGCGTGCGTGCATGTGCACATGTACATTTCTCTGCATGTGCTCTTAGACATCACCACCACCACCATCATTACTACTACTAGTACTACTTCCACTGCTACCGCTGCTACTTTTTAGGTTTGTGTACTTATGCTGACTTTGTAATTGGCTCTGAGGCTGTTGAGTCAGCCCATAAGTGAAGGATGGAGTTGAATTATCAATGTTGTCATATCTTCATCTTCACTGTTGTAAAATACTATTAATGGTATCTTATTTTACAGTGTTTGGCCAGGCCATGCTGCAGTGTTTGGGCTGTCTCCTTCCTTTTTTGGATAATGATATGATTGGTACTCTTCCATACATGACTGCTTCCTTGATAGCAGTTCTACCCAGTACACTGCATCAAGAAATTGTAAACACACTCTGCTTTTATGTTCTGCCCTTCACTATAAGTAAGTTATTACACTAGAAGCATGTCCAACTGCAGTGTGGACAACACTATTTGTTGACAACTTTACATGTTTGTTAAGCATGAAATAGGCTACATTTTGTAATTGTACCTTTTGATTTGATACATTAAGTCTTTAGAGATAAAAAAAACTGATAACTAAAAATTTGAAACCTATGAAGTAAGAACAGTTTTATGAATAAAATAATTGCTGAGTTCTTAAAAACAACTTGTTATGGGAATATTTGTTTACAAATTAGATTTGAATTTAAATTGTTACAGAATGCCCATAAACAAGGATATAATGTTTTAGACTAAGTACTTGTCCATATAACGAAATCTACTTACAGTGAAACCTCTGTAGATGGAGGGCCAACTAATTTAATTTTATTGCATTATGAAGAGTTACTTGTATCTAAATGTGATGCTGTTCAGCTGGTAGAGTGTTATAAACATTTCAGAGGGATGTACTGCTTATATCTACAGGTTACAAAGTTTACTCTGAAGACAGAGGCAGCACTGTCTCTTGAAACTTTGGTACCTGTCTGCTGAACTGCATGGTGTCACATCCCACAATACAGCATTCCTCTTTCTCACCACTGTGAGAAACTTAAATGTTGCTTTCTGCAATTTGTTTGCACTGAATTTTTTAATGAAGTTGAACCAACACCTGTTGCTATTCCAATGTGTCTTTGTCATTGTAAAAATTGTTGTTGCTTTTTAATGTATAATAAAAGGATGTTTATATAGCCTACAGTTCTGTGGTATTGCTTCAGTTGAATCATTGTGAGTTTAATGCTTTATTGTTGACAGCAAGGCGTGGAGTTGATGATGATGATGAACAAGAGAATTATGCCAGTCAGTCAGTTGCAGCAATTATCATGATGGTATTTCAGTACTCTGAAGATCCAGGTGAATTTTCTTGATTAACACTTCTATCTCCATACATGGCTGTGTCATCAGTTTTTTATACTGAGATTTTGGTACTACTCATAGGCCGTTGTGTGTTAAAACTGTAGTCTTTTACATTGGAATCTTCTTGGACATTTTTCCAGAACCAAAGCAATGTGCAGTGGTTATCTCAGAGCATTTTTAGGGTTTAAAGTCTAGATTTGTGCATTCTCTGCATGAAGTGCATTTAAAGTAATGCATTATAGCGTGATTATATCTAACCATCTGACCACCTGCATATTTTATCAAGAAATTTACTTAACAGGTTTTTAATGACATTCTCTATCACTTCCACACAACGAGCTGCTAGCAAGATTTAATTGTGTTGGTCCATTATGTTCATACACCTCTAGTTCAACTCAGTTTTCTCAGAAGAGTTTATTATGCAGAAAATTTGTGCATGATATACAGTATAAATCTCATTATAACAGCAAATTTTGTCTTTAAATTTTCTTCACATAACATACTTGTAAATGTGCCAAAATACAAGGAAAAAAATTATTTCTGTCTACACTGTTTTCTGCATTAAGCTGACATTGCTTTCTGATGTCCTCATCATGTCAGTCCTGTGTTGTCACTGTCCTGCACATTTGTGCGCGGACGCACACACGCACGCACACGCACACACACACACACAATTCTTGAGGTTGTTGTGATGACTGATATGTGACATATTCCATAAGTATTTGACAAGTAAAAGATATAAATTATACTCTTGTATTTACAGTTTTGTAATTACTAATTGTTACAAATGGTAGTTGAAACACTGTCATTCCTTAGTTTGCAACATTATCTGGAATGTCAGTATGTTTAATATGAAAGTGGATTGTAGAGGTTTAATGATTAGATACCATCACCTTTGTGCAATAAAAGCATGGTATTTTATGAACACCAAATATTTGTTGTGGTTGTACATGTTAACAGCACACCACTGCCAACTGTTGGAATGTCTCATGACCAATAAGAAGAATGTGGTGAAGGATTTACTTTGTGTTATTGCATATGGTACCTCTGGAGCTCGATCTTCTGCTGCTAAACTTCTGTTCTACTACTGGCCAACATTCAACCCTAACCTATTCGACCGTAGAGTAGTCCTTCAGAAGTTCACCAGTAGGTATTGTTAGGGTGTTACCATTTCCCTTTTACTTGGATGCAAAAACAGGCAAGGATAGGAGGAAAATATGTGTAACTACTGGAATGTAATTTGTATAGCGACTGACTACAGGCTGGACGGTCCGGGATCGAATCCTGGTGGGGACAAGATTTTCTGCCTGTCCAGATCTGTCCTGGGGCCCACCCAGCCTCCTGTAAAATGGGTACTGGGTCTTTCCCAGGGGTAAAGTGCGGCTGGAGCATGCTGCTGACCACTCACCCCCTTCTAGTGCTGTGGTCATGGAAGAGTAGAGCTATACCCCTACCCACTCTCTGGGCCACACCAGGCATGTAAAGGGATCACTTTACCTTTACTGAAATGTAATTTAATTATTATGCTTAATTGTTTAAATATTTCAAGTTATTAGGCACAGTTCCAAAGAGGGGAACAAAGTTGTAGGACTAAAGATGTTCTAAAACTGATTAATGTTTTATGAAAATTGTTACGAGGTTTATGCCATTGGAGATACCTTCCAGCCTTACTTTGAGTTGGTTTATTTTAAAGGTATGAACATGGCAGTAATTCAGACCCTAGAATGAAGGATCCTGCAAATTTTTAAGGCAACATGTCTTTAATATAATGCGGCATGCAATTGACTGTTGTATCTATAAAAAACGGGAATTAATAATGTGATAACTTTGTGAAATATTTTTGGTGTTGGAACTGCTGAACCATTGTGGAATTTGTTAAATATCTCTTTAAATATTTCTTATGATATGGGATATGAATGTAATTTTGCAGGCCATGTTTTGAACAAAAACGGAAACCAAAATTTACAGGTTCTTGTCTTGCTCTGTGTTCTGTCTCTTCTACTTAATGAAATGCAGCACTGCAGCTTATCAGGAAAGTTATTTCATGGTACATAACACATCTAGTTTTTTCTTCTTAATGCATATGTTGCTATGGATAGATATGTGAAATTCAAGTATTATCTACATCAGTATTATTTGGTTTAAAGTGTGTTATGTAAAAACATCGTAGTCAGTTCTGTGATGACCGTGGCAAACTACATGAAATGTGTGGCTTACACAGATCCTGTAAGAAGAAATGTAACTAAATGTTGGTGGCTTTCCTGTTTAAGACTTGGTACCCTTCGTCTGTCAGCGTGACATGTGCCCAAATTCTGGGAATGCAGAAGCAGCCAAAGTGTGTTATGATCACTGCATCTCCATCACATTTGCAAGTGACAGCCCACCTCCACTCTACCTGTGCATTGAATGTGCTAATGAAATTCACCGGGAACATCCCAATCAGATGTTTTTTGATATTCTGCATCCTATGCAGCAGGTGTCCATGACTTGTGAAAACAAGGTTAGTCTGTTGTTACATTTGGTATAGTTTTCTGGTTATGCTGCTGGATAAAAAATACACACACACATGCACGTGTCTGGCCAAGAAGGCGGCAATGGATGACATAGGAGAATTAGTGTAGGATAAAATACCAAGAGAGACTATAGTTACAGAAGGGAAGGAGAATGAATGAACATAATGGCAGGAGCAGTGGACAAGCTCTACAAAAGGAGCAGTAAGTAAATTATTCTCCCCATACATAAAAGAGAGAATGAGGAACATGATACCTATCTCAGCTGAATTTATGGCTATGGTAATGGGTCACAGTTTAACTGGATCGTACGTCCATAGATTCAAGATTATTCCCAATTCAACATACCCTTGTGGACTGAAAGAAGAATAGACAATTAACCACATAATTTTGAACTGCACACAACTAGAAAATGAGAGAAGGATCCTACTAAATGCCATAGTCCAAACAGGTGCCACCTCTCCCCCTCTCTTTGAGCAACTCACAAGAAACCACATCAAGACGTTCATGAAGTTTGTAAGATCAATAGATTTTAGCGCATTATAAGCCATTAATTGAATATGTACTTATTGTACCTCAGTTTATTTAGCTAATAAGTTACTTAGTTAATAATGCAGTAGATAGAAGATCAAAAAGCAGTAGGTACTACTTTAGAAAACTGAAAGTAAACCTGCCATATCTGTAGAAAATAGAAGAAATTGTACATAAGTTGTAAATACTAGGGAAACTCATTAAATAACAGGAATTTTATTCTAAAGTGCATGGAAAAGTATGCACAACGAAAAATCTTATTTCGGGACACAAAATGGCTCCTTAGCAATATGCCATATAGTGGTCGTGGTGATTGAGCAGTATGACCCTGCGCAATAGCTCATACAACATGGCCGGTCCACTGGCAACTTGCACCGTGGAAGAGTAATGAAGCGTTACTCGTTTTTTATGGTCATAGGGTGTGAAACATTCTGAAATCTACATAAGAATGAAGGTTCAGTATGGAGACAATTGTTTGTGTCAGGGGAAAGTGTATGAATGGGTAGAAAGATTTCAAAATGGAAGACAAAACGTCAGTGATGAACACCGGATTGGGATACCATTTAGCGTGGCAACTGGGACAGTGAAACAGCAGATCAAGCAGTGAATCCATGACTACAGGCGAGTCACTATTGATGAAATTGCTGCAGAATTCAACATGAGTCACGGCTGTGTGTACAGTGTTGTCCATGATGACCTCGGGTATAGGAAAGTGTGTAGCAGATGGGTCCCAAGGCAGTTGTCCGATGATCACAAGCATGCATGGCAAACGATATGTCAGGAGCATTTGGACCGTCATGTTCGTGAAGGAGATGCTTTTCTCCATCGAATTGTGACAGGAGACGAGTCCAGGGTGTACCATTATGAACCAGAGAGTAAGACACAATCGATGCAGTGGAAGCATCCATTATCTCTGGCCAACAAAAAATTCAAGACACAGGCTTCCGCTGGAAAAGTCATGCTGACCATATTTTGGGATGTCAATGGCCCTATGTTACTGCATTTCCAGGGAAAGGGTCAAACTGCGACTTGTGCTCGATACAGTGACTTGCTAGTGAATGAGTTGAAGCACACAATACGATCGAAATGCCAGGGACTTCTCTCAAATAGTGTATTGCTGCTTCACAACAACACCCACCCCCATACAGCTGTGCATACACTGCGTGCTCTGAAATTTGAGGTGTTGAAACATCCACCATACAGTCTGGACTTAGCGCCATTGGACTTTCACTTGTTTGGACCTATGAAAGTACATTTGCTGTGCCAAACGTTTGCAGATGACAAGGTAATGGAGGCGGTGCAAAGTTGGTTAAAGGCCACATCAAAAAGTTTTTGTCTACAGGGCATCCGCAAGCTTGTGGACAGATGGACCAAGTGTGTTGCGAAGCAGGGGGACTATGTCGAAAAATAAGACACAAACAATTTGTATAAGTACTCTTGTAAAAAAGTTATTATAAAATTCCTGTTATTTAATGACTTACCTTCGTATGTGTAACCATATTGTGAATGTTTAACTCTAAAGCATGTAGTATTACTATGTAATGGAGCATGCTGAATGTCAGTAAAAACACACACACACACCACAGTCATATCTATATTGCATAATTTTGCCCAAAGATTTTCTTGTGAATTTGCCTTTAGAAGCAAGTTATTAAACATGTTGAAAGGCAAATCAGTGAAGAAAAAGAGTCAGGAGATACAGAGATCATCGTCTGCATATGTGACAAATCTCCAAAGTGTAGAGCTTGTGGTTGGTTAGAAAAGTGCCTATAAATTAAAATTAGCATTTCAAAGATAGGGTTTAAAGTCTTCCTTCTATAATTAAGGTACAAACTGGACCATTTTTTGTGAAACTTGACCCACCCAATTTAACTTTTTTTCGGTGTATCATTCTGGTTCACATTTAGGACTTTGAGTTTTTTTTTTGTAATTCGAAATTCCATAGAAGCAAGAGTGTGTGTTTGCTACACATGCTGGGATATGGTGCTGAAATGCACTATCTTTTCATCTTACCAGTTCGTACAGATTCACAGTTCGTGGTCTGAGTTGAGTGTATTCATACAGTGACAATGGTGGTTGAGTTTTAATGTAAAAGACCACAGTAAGTAAATGTTACTGTAAACATTCATTTCAGGTTCTGACAAATGTGCTCTGTATTTTTCAGAACTGTCGAGCCTCTGATAAGTATGCAGTTTCAATATGTTTCTCAACGGAATGTGCGAGCTACAATGGAAATCATCCAATCCGTTACTGCCTACAGTGCCACAATATTAGACATAATAATCGAAGGGGTGGAGACCACATTGTACACACTAGCTTACCTCAGCTTTGGGATATGGATGCAGAGATGCAAACATACATGGTGGAATCGATTGTCAGGTATAGCATCTTGAAGTTTACAAAATGCTATCTACTGTATATACTGTCATGAATGTGGCATCTCACCACCTTGTGCTGCAAGTCTGTGAACACAAAAGTTGGCACCCAGAAAACATTGTTACATGTGGCAGAACAGCATTTCAATGTGATGTGAATTGGCCTGAACTGGCTCATAGTAGGATTCATTAACAGAATGCTTCCACTGTCTGTTTTTGCTGTATGTTTCTGTTAGTCTTCATCATGCAGTAGGAATTGCAGTACACTGCGTTCCAGAATCAAGTTGGTTATAAGCATGTTTGTGCCCATTACAGGCCATGACAATTGCTGCATCTCTCATTTGTCTTTTTCCACAGTAATGAAAGTTGTTGATACTTTAAATACCAACAGCATTTTGTGTGTGTTTGCAGCCTCCTGAAAGAAGCAAAACCCTTGAATTCAGATGCAGATTCAACAGATATTTATTCAAAAGCATCACTTTTGAATGTAAGTACAACTGAAGATCCCATTTCCATGGAAGAACGTCAGTTACTTGGTCGTTACGGTGTGTGGTTGTTGGTTGGATTGTGTACACCTCATGAAGACACACCAGCTGAGATCCTTGGACGCCTCCTTTCAATGCTTTTCCACTGGTTTGACATCACATCATACACATTTGATGGTTAGATGTGATTCTTTACATTCTTCAGATTTTTGTTAAAACTGTGCAGAATGGTGATATTTGAAATTCTCACAGCGGCATTGTTGAAGAGTCAAGTCTTCCAGGATCTGATGGTGTGACACTGGGTGAGTGGTTCCTGGTGTTCTGAAGGATCATAGTGCTTTCGTAATCAGGCTGAACCAATCTCTTTGGATTGCATGATCACCCAGTGTTAGATGACAGAAGACTTGAATCTTCATGTGCAGAATTGTTATAAAATGTATCTCATCTCTTTTTGCAACATTAGGAGCCCATAACTGTAGTTTTCACTAGATGCTGGTGTGAATGTACCCTCTTAGCGTTCATCAGATTCTAAGGCAGTATTATTCACTTTCTTGTTTCAGCTGTGTTAATGAATGACTTTAAAACCACCTTGTCAGTTTTATTATGCATGTCCACCTGTTCACTAGTAACATCATCCAGCTACTTGCCTGTTTTCTTTAAAGTTTGTATGGCAGACCCTAAATGTTGAGCCAGCTGGATTTTGATTTTGATTTTTTTATTTTGAGGACCATCTTAGTAAATAGCTTAATGAAACTTATATGTAGTTTGTAGGATGAAACAAGGTTCTTGATCTTGAATCTTGCATTTCATGGAACTCAGAACTTCTGTATTACTTAACAGCTTTGCACATTTTGAGTTACTTGCCAAGTTATAATGAAACTTGATATACAATGTCAGTTAAACAAGATTGTTGTATTGAATTTAATTCATTTTTAGGACTATGTAATTAGGTTCCTGGCAGGGGGAAGATACCTGTCTGTTTTGCAAAAATTTTGAGACTGACTGTGGGACCATCCACTCTTCTATACAATGGGTAATGGGGGTGCTTTTCTTGGGGGGTGAAGCAGCCAGGGCATGAAGCTGACCACTCAGGTTCGGAAGGATTGGAGATATACCTCCACTCCCACATGTACCTTCATGGCCTGCACAGGGACAGCTTACCTTAAGGGCCACATAAGTGTTTATATTAGTGCTGATTTTATTCATAATTGATACAGTGGGCCTACATTGAATTTTGTTGAACTGTTTTCATTTTAGCATATTTGGTTCACATTGAGGACCATGTTACTGAAGGTTTCGTGTGATTTTTACGGATGTTCTTGAGTCATTTTTTGGTGTTATCTTGATTGTGTTTTAGTTTGTTTTATTTTAAGGACCTAATTGAGCTTTTGTGTTATTGCTTTTTATCCTTTCTAAGGGCACATAATTTCCAGGGTGGCGTAATATTCACATATGTGCTACCTGATGCCTGCTCATCGATCTTATAAAACAGATATCTGTTTTTTAGTCTGTAGGGGAAGCATTTCTTATTATGTATATTTTTCTTTTCTCATTACAGATCAGGAGAGTACATTGGAACGCTTGAAAACTGAGTTTGTGTGTGGATGGCTGTCAGATGTGTGCAATTCCCACTTCAAGGTGTTTGTGTCCTGCCTGTTGCCCCATCCCCCTGATTATGCCCGAGTTGGTGGTCACTGGTGAGTTAGTGGAAGGAGAAGACAGGCACAAAATATGATTAGAGGCCAGATATGGTTGGCAATTTTGTGTAACAGTATTGTCATTCAGTAAAACCTGTTATGATTGATTGGAGACTAAGTAACCCTGTGGAATACTGAAGAGATTAGTGATAGATTAGAAAATTTTGGTTCAGGTCAATCTGCATGTAAATATCTGGGAAACCTGTAAGAAAATTCTGAAGGCTGGGTTTACAAAATATATGCAGTGATAGAAATAATGTTGGCAGTTAAATGTAAAGAGATTATGTTTAAAAGTAGAGATGCAAAAGCTCCTGCAGCATGCTTACACGGTACAAAGTAAAATAACATACAATTCTGTAATTTATTTTACATTCTTTGTACATGTACATACATACATATATGTATGCATGTATGTACGTACGTACGTAGGTTATTCGGAAAGTAAGTACCGTCTGCGCATATCTCTCATGCATCCTCGAGACTGTCATTTTGTGCATGTGCAGTGACCTCCTCTATCAATTGAGAAGCCATAGACACCATTTCGTGAAATTTGCGTTATGTTTATGTTTGTTCCTGTGCATTAAACATGTTTAAGACAATTGAAGGGGCCGCCGACTGTGAAATGCGATCTGTAATTCGTTTTTTGAATGCTAGGAATGTGCTACCAAGTGAGATTCATCACCAGATCTGTCAAGTGTATGGTGACAATGCGATGAGTGATGGCATGGTTAGGAAATGGGTTCGGATGTTC